>Ga0209062_1000694_pt1 | contig 85981 bp, 69 predicted proteins | sample Coa_R2_2_FD_187158 | JGI IMG/M metagenome (GOLD analysis project Ga0209062, IMG submission 187158) | Surface soil microbial communities from Centralia Pennsylvania, which are recovering from an underground coalmine fire - Coalmine... | ecosystem: Environmental > Terrestrial > Soil > Unclassified... | reverse complement strand
CCGTCACCGCACAAGCGCAGAGAGGCGCGAGCGGGCCGCTGCTGAGAGTTCGTGAAGCAAGGCCAGAAAGACGCCATTCGTCCAGCCAAAGCCGATCACGTTCTGCGTATACCCTACCCGAATCGCGGTCTCGGAAGACCGAGTCACCACATTATATTTCTCGCGGATGGTACGATCGCGCTCAAAATTCTCGATGACCATCGAGAGAAATTCCTTGGAGATACGGTCCGCATCCGTCTGGTCTCCGTACCGCCGCAAGCCTTCCACGGCGATCAGTTGAACAGGAGCCCAGCCATAGGGGTAATCCCATTGTGCTCCTGTCGGCTGGCGGCTCATCACAATCCCTCCGGGTTCTTCAAACTGCTTCAGGTTCCTGACCACCGCATCGGCCTGCTCCCGTGAGGCCGCCCCAACCCAGAGGGGATAAAAGGTGGTCGCATAAATGTAGCCAGATTGTTTGCCGCTTTTGAAATTGTAATCGAAGTAGAGCCCGCGCTGAGGATTCCAGAAATATTTTGTAATCCTTTCGCGCCGCTGCTTGGCACGCTCACGCCACTGCCGGGCCTCCGCACCATTGCCAAGCTCCTGAGCCATCCATTCGAGATTCTTCTCCTCCAGATAAAGCAGGCAGTTCAATCCGACGGGGGCATAATCCGGCGTTGCCGCGCCAAAAGGTCCGAATTTGAAAGTGATGTCAAAGCCGGATTTGCGAAGGCTGCGGTCGCCTTTATAGAAGGCTTCAGAAAGTGCAATGCTCCCCACCGCGTCGCAATCGTTTGCGCCGGAGGCTTTTGTTGTCGAGATGGAGCCGCTGGGATTGCAAACGTAAACTGGGAAGATGGGGCCGGGTGAGTCTTGAAGCGCGTGTGATGAATCTGCGCGTATCAGATATTCCTGTGCTGACTCGGGGTGAAGCAAAAAGTAGCCTGCAACACGGCGATAATAGCTGGCACTCATCTCCGGGGCGGGGCCTTCGCCGAAATCAAAATACCGGGAAAGGCCGGTTGCCCCCGCCAGGTGTGGCGCTTTGGTCCAGAACTGATCGTCTTTCACGGCAAAAGGATAGGCCATTCTGAGCCAGGCGTGGTCGTCACGGCCGCGCAATTTTTCGGCCTCGTAGACCGCACGCACCATTGCAGTGAGAAAGGGCGGCTGCGAGCGTGTGAGGTAATACGTGCGGTTGGCGTTCAGAATGCCGCCATAGTGCTCCATTTCAAAAAGGAAATTCTCGACCATCCCCCGCGCCAATTTGAGCTTTCCACTTTGAAGAAGGCCACGCAGGATGAAGTAGCTATCCCAGCCGTACATTTCATTAAACATCCCTCCGGGCACAACATAAGGATGAGGAAGATAAAGCAGGCCCTGGGGCTGAATTTTGCGGGGATCCATCTGCCCCAGTTGATGAATCACCCCCGGCAGATGTCTGATACGCACGGGGCAGGAGCGCTCAAGTTTTTCGACGTCAGCCGGGATGGGAAAATCTTCAGGGAAATACAGGACAGATTGGCTGGAGGACTTGGGATCGTACAGAGTCTTGCATGCATCCATCGAGCGCGTGAGCTCGTTCCATCCGTTCGAGATGTAGGTGAGAATTCCGGCGAGCTTCGGATTGGCTGATTGATCCGCCTTGGCCCCAAAGCAGGACGCAACGGCTGGCGGCAAGATGCACGTCATCAGCAGCCCGAAAAGCCCGAGAACAAAGAGCCGGCGCAGATTCTCAGCCGTGGTTGAAAAACGATTCTGCATGTCGTCCTTCCGAGACTTTCGCTTGCCACTCCGGGCGTTCACAACCTTTGGCTACCCATCTTGAGCCTGACGTCTGGCGAGCGGCGCGTCCGTCATGCGGGGATTTTTCGTCGCCCTCGGCTCCTCCGAATGGCAGGAGCGCGCGGCCTCGTGCGCGGCCTTGCACCCAAATCGGTATTCGGAAATTATCTTCATAACTCACTGTATTTCCAGCACATCCTCGGTTCGCATTCATCCGCTCCAGGGCCTTCCGGCCGGAGTGCCACACCAGGTACGCAGGCGCGCCGGAGTGACTTTCGGAGATCGGCATCGATGGGCTTTATGCGGCCGGTTGCAATCCTTCGCCTTCATCGCGGCTTCAGCATAGCAGAGCGGAAAGCGCGGAGGGAGACGGATGAGATATTTGAGACGCTTTTTCCTCCACTTCGCAGTGGCCCCGAAAGTGACAAAAAAAGCGATCAAAGTAAGGGAACTGATTTTTGCTTGCCACTGATCACTGTTTTTCCGGCTCCTGGGCATGACAGGCCATAAAAGTTTTTCAACAATCTGCCCCTAGGTCATCGATCAATCCAGTAGTTGGGCGGGTTTGCCGTTTTCAGCAACCAAACGTTTAGGCACACCTCGCACCCAGATGCGATCGATCTCAATCCGTGACCAACCTTCGGGTAAAATCGCAGGATAAGCTCGCCAGTCGCCCTCGCGGATGCGCAATCCCGTAAATCCGAGCATCGCCGTTTGAAGCAGCGAACCGCAGTTTGTCAGGAAGCATCCGTAGGTTTCAACCGGCGCTTCCTTGAGCATGCCGAACGGCTCCATCCAATCCCTTTGCCATGACTCGCGGAAAAGCTCGCGCGCCCTGTGGCGTTTATCCAGAAGCGCAGCCGTCGCCGCCGCTGCAGCGGTGGCAAAACCGATGGCCGGCGGGCGCTTTGCGCGAAAGCCCTCATTGTAATCGAAGGTGTTTTCGAACAGCTTCCGGCTGATTGGCGGGTCATGCACGGTGAGCATATCAAGCCCGCCGATGGGGTAATTGCGGCCCGGCGGAGGATTATCGCAGGGCAGCAGGATGTTCCTGGAAGGGTCTATCGGCAAGTACATCATTTGGGCAGCTCGCTGCCACTCAGGCGCCGGAACTTCACCCACCTTTTGGGCGCACCGCATCGCCGCCTGAAGAACCATCTTTGAGACGAGATTCACGTAGGCGTCATTGTTGACGTTGGGCAACCCTTCGTCCGGCCCCATGATATGGTGGATTTCAAATCCTCGCGAAGTGAAAACGCCCCGGCTCACAATCCATTCTGCCACGGCTTCAAGCACCGGCCAGGTGGATTGCCTCAGGAAATCTTCATCGCCCGCGGCCCGTTGATATTCCCAGAAGCCTAGGGCCACGTCGGGCGTTGAGTGTTGCTCTTCCCAGCCCGTGGCGGCGAAAGTAGGCGTAGTTTCAAAGCCCCCCACTGGCGCGGCCTCCCATGGGAACTGCGCGCCACGGTAGCCGTAGAGAGCCGCAAGCTTCCGGGCATGGCCAAGACTGCTCCGCCTGAATTCGAGCAACGCTTTCGCTGTTTCAGGTGAGGCCAGCATCACCGGCACAAGCGACCAGCTTTCCGTATCCCAGAAACTGTGGCCGTAATAAGCGCCGGTTTGCGAGAGACCGAATGGGGGCATGCCGGTCATTAAGGAGGGATTGAGGCTTGAATGGAGGTAAAAGAACGAGGCGTCGAGAACCGTCTGACTTTCGGCATCGCCCGTAACCTTCACCCGCGACTTCCATAACTCTGCCCATCGCGCGCGGTTTTGTCTGCGTAAAAGGTCGAAACCCAGCACGGCGCCCCAGCGGGCCATGCGAATCGATTCCAGGAAAGGCTCCGGATGATAGAATTGCGACACCATGGCCGCGATGGTCTGGAAACGATAAGTTTGTCCTGCTCTGGCGTTCCATTCGTAGCTTTGGGCTACACCCTCATTGCTGGCGCGCGAAGAGCGCGACTTCACGATCCCGGTCTGCGGCAACACCACAACCGCAGCACCCAATCGGCTCAAATCGCCGTGGCTCTGAAAACCCATCACCAGATCGATATCCGTTTCTTCCGGCGGGTGATCCCGGTAAACCGTGCCTGGAACTCCCCGCACGCCAATTTGAGCGGTCAGCGCAAGGTGAGCAGCAGCTGAAGGCTTGATGGAAACCTCCTGGCAAAGCAGTGCAGGAACAGAGCGCGAGGCGAACTGCAACACTTGAAGTTCGAAACTCACGCCGTTGCCGGGATTAAAAGTCATCTCAGTCAGCAGTTCTCCACTCGCCATCTCCAGCGTCTGGCGGCGAATGCTAACAAGGTCCGGCCGCTGGAGCATGCTGATGTTTCCAACCTGCATGTCCACCACCAGTGGATATGGGGCAGGCGAGAGGGCTTGCATCTGAAATGGAATATGTCGATAAACAAAACCGCTTACCGCCGCAGGAGCCTGAGCCAAAGGATTCGGTCCGGGGCGGATTCCGATGAGACCATTGCTGAGATAAGCGGGATCAAAACGGTGGGAGAAGTCCTGAGCAACCATGCGGGGAATCCCAGGCGCGCTTTCTGAACCGGATTCGGGTGCGAGCGGTTGCGGTGAAACAGGCCACGCCAAACCGAATCGGGATGCCAGCGCCGCTCCCGCCCAGAGTGATGAAGATTTCAGGAACAACCGACGCGAGCAAGTCATGGCAACCCTCCGGAATTGCGAACGATGATATCCTCTCAGCGCACAGCGGGAGTGATGCGAATCTGATGGCCTCGCTCCACGCGCACATTAAATCTCTTTCCGCGAATCTGAATGTTGCGCAGTTCCAGAGACTGCCAGCCGGGCGGTAACTGCGGCGGATATTCCGGTGCAAGCCCTTGATCCGTGAATCGCAACCCCGTAAATCCGAAGATGATCTGCTGAAGGAATGCTCCTTCCGCCGTCAGAAACACTGCCCGGCCATTGGTGGGCGTTTCGGTCATCGCATCAAAAGGCGGCTTGGCGTAGGACTCCAGGGTTGAAAGGAACAGCCGACCAGCCAGCTCCCCGTCGCCGAGCTGGGAGGCAACGATGGAATAAAAGTTTCCCAACATACCCACCTCATAGCCGGGCTTGCCGAAATTGGCTAGGCAGGCATTCAAATCGTTTCGCCGGACCTGGTCAGAGAACGGCAGTTCCAGGGGATACGTCAGCAGGATCAGCGCGTGAGCGTAGCGGCCTTGTTCATCGCCGCTGTGCTCGAGATGGCGTTGCCGCCTGCGGTCAAAAGGGATAAAGATCCGGCTCGCGACCTGATCCCAGCGAGGATCCGGCGTCTCATGAAGCAGGTTTGCGGCTTTTCGAGCAACCTCAAGCGTCTGCTGGGCGACAGCATTCGTATAGCTGTCGTTGTCCACATCTACAATGGCTTCGTTGGGCCCGGTCACTGAGCGGATCTCGTACTGACCGGTCTTCGGATTCATCACGACTCGGCTTACCCAGAATTCCGCCACATCATGAAGGATCGGATAACCGCACTGGGCCAGCCACTGGCGGTCGCCCGTCGCCAGAAAGTATCGCCACTGTGCCAGAGCCACGTCACCCGCCACGTGGATTTCGCTTCCCCACTCTGGCGCTGCCGCTTCGCCACCGGCCGATTCCATCGGGAATAGAGCTCCGGTGTAACCCAGACGCCGGGCGTTGAGGCGCGCCTCTGAAAGAGTGTGGCAACGATAGGCCACAATCGACCGCGCGAGGTCCGGGTGAAGCACAAGAAGAGAAGGCAAAATCCATGTATCGGCATCCCACCAGACACGGCCCAGATACGCCCGCGAGGGCAAAGCCATCGCCGGCAGGCTCCGATCGTCGTCACGGCGGAGACTTGAGAAGAGATAGTACATCGCGGCGTGGATGGCACGCTCGGCTTCAACATCCCCCTGAATCCGGATGTCAGGTTGCCACAATTGTGCCCAGGCATTCTCGTGAGTCCGCAAAACGCGGACGTAACCCTCCTCTTCCGCCGCGTGGACAATTTGCTCCGCGTCCGACGCTGGGGATTTTGACTCTTGCGACGAAACCACCGCCACCCATTTGGTGAAGGAATAAGTGCGGCCGGCGCGGGAAATAAACTTAACGTTTAAGGCCGGCTTTTTCAGGCTGGGCAAGAAGCCTAAAGAAACGTTGGGTTCGGGAAGATCGGCGGGCAGCGTCACGCGCACAGCCTCCGCTACCGTCTGCTTTCCATCGCGCGTCGTGGCGACCACCACGAAACCTCGGTGGTCTTGATCAACTTGAACGTGACGGATAGGGATCGCGCCCGGAATTTTTGCGCCTTCCCAAACAAATGCATCGGTGTTTCCACCTACCGGAAAAGAAACGGTCACCGGCCCGACTTCCACGCCGTAATGGGGAGTCACCTGGAAGCGGACGACCCCCAGATGCGGATTCTGCCGGCAGACAAAGATCCTGGCCTCCACCCCCGTCCGTCTGCCGTTGTTCAACCAATCATAGCGTGTTGAAAGAAGGCCGTGATAGGCATCAAGCTCCTGGAGGTAACTGCTGGCACGAAATGTCTCAGGTGATCCGGCATTGAGCCATTTCGAGCCGTCCCAATAATCGACCTCATTCCAGGCGGGGATCAGAGCCTGGTAAGGGTAACTCTCTTGCTCAAGGTGGTCGTAAAGCCCGGCGATTGCAGTCTCCGATCCACTCACGCCGTTCCAGGGCGTTGCAACAAACAACCGTCCATTTCCGAGAAACACTCCGTTGTAACGGCTGTAGTCGCGGGTTGAAAATCGGAACTTCCCAGCCTGGCTTGCAGGCGGCAGGGATGTTTGGGATTGCGCTGCGGATGCTCTGATGCCCATCCGGAAGGCAACGAGCCCGAGCGTTATTCCAATAAGAATGGTTCTACGCACAGGCATGAATTCGCGCTGCAACTTAAAGGGACGCTCAAGAGCATCAGATTATCTCTTGGCTGCGGTAAAAATCACGCAATTTGTTTCGGAAAAGACAGGAGGGAGTCGCCACGGGCCATCAGACTGCGACGGACCGTGGCGACGGATCAATTACCAGGTGAGGTGGAGGCCAAACTGCATATTCCTCATCGGGGCTCCCACATCCGTAATCAGGCCGGCCGTGCCCGTATCGACGTTCGAGTTCGGCAAAGCCAGATTCGTGTAGTTGAAGGCGTTATAGACTTCCCAGCGGAACTGCAAGTTCGCTCGTTCCGTGATCTGGAAATTCTTGGCCAGCGCCCAATCAGCTGAAAACAGCGGCGGCCCGGCAAGTGAGTCACGCCCTGCGCCTCCAAAAGTATACAGAGGAGGCACAGCGTAGGCTGCCGGATTGAACCACTGATTCCGGTCATGGGGTGTTCCGGAAAACGGTTTCCCGATCTGGTCCGGACGTAGGCTCATAAAAGAATTCAACGAAGCATTGCTGGCCAGAGTCGGGGAGAACGGCATACCGCTTTCGAGGGTGGTAAATCCGCTCCACTGCCAGCCCGAGATCACCTGACCCAGCACGCCGCTGACGTTGCCAGCCCAGTGCTGACCTTTGCCAAAGGGGAGGAAGTAAGTGTGCCCCAGTGTCAGGACATGAAGCCGGTTAAAGGAGGCCGGCCCGTAGTCGAGCTTGGTATTGTACTGATCGGTCGGAGTGCCAAACTCGCCAAAGTCCAGCGCCCTTTGCCAGGTGTAGTTAGCGATGAAGGAAAGGTTCTTGGAAAACCTCTTGGTGAACTGCACTTGAAGTGCGTTGTAGTTGCTGCTCTCGCAGTCGCATTTGTCGAAAATGGTCTGCGTGAGACCAAACAGAGCAAAATAAGGCTGGCGCGCCTCATTGGGTCCGGGGCCGGGGATAGGCTCATTCATATTCCAGCCCATATTCAGGTTCCGTCCCTGGTTTCCGACATACCCCACGGATAGAGTAAGGTCGTTCCTGAATGCGTGCTCAACCGTGAAGTTGTAGGAATCCACATAAGGGAATTTCTGGTTGGCGTTGATGTAAGGCGTGCCGATCCCGTTCGGCAACGAAATCACGCCGGTGGAAGGAATCGTGGGAAAAACAGGCAACGGCGGAGCGGTGCCCAATGACGGTGCCGCGAGTGGGGCTCCAGGGACAAATTCCACCGGGAAGAAGGCCAGGGGTGAATTCAACTGCTGGGAGACAATCGAAGGATAAGTATCGGCCGCGAGATAATTAAACGTCCAGCCGAAGGTTCCCTGGTAATAGCTGCGGCCCCAGCCCGTGCGAATCACCGTATTCGGCTTCACCGCGTAAGCAATCGCAAATCGCGGATCAAAATTGTGCCACTGGGTGCGAACGTTGCCGCTTTGTGAAACGCCTCCGATGCCGGGGATGAACACGAAGTTGTTGGCGATTTCATAGCGTCCACCCTGGCCTGCGTGGAGCGAAGTATCGGGAAACCACGTGTCCCAGCGAAATCCGTAGCTCAAGGTCAGTTTCGGCGTCACACGCCAGGTGTCCTGACCATAATAGAACATGCGCTTCTGGCGGTCCTGCTGATTGGTTGAAGCCTGAGCAAAGCGTGTGAAAGTGCTCGGATCGCCGAGCAGGAAACTGGCCAGTCCCAATCCTGCTCCGGGGTCCGAGGCAGAGGCGGTGACGCCCGGATTGAACGCGTAAACGCCTGCACGATGCTGGTCGCTGGGCAAGCGCAGGTTCTGTGCAGCCTGCACCTCGCCGCCCCACTTCACCGTGTGGTTACCGGAAATCTTTGTCCAATCGCTCATCCATTGGAACAGGTTCTCAGTTTCGTGGAGCGGGCAATTGCATTGATAACCCATCTGGAAGGCGCCCGTTCCGTTGATATTCAAATCCGGAAGCCCGCCGCTACCTGCGAGTTGTGGCAGATTGATGCCGGGAATGCCCACCTGATTGGCGAGAGCCACATCCGCATCAAGCGGATTTTCCAGAATTCGATATCGCGTTGCGCCAAAGCGGAAGTCAGTGAGGAGTGTAGGGCTGAAAACGTAATTGATCCCCAGGACTCCGTTATCCAGTAGATCGTTGGAACGGCCCTCATAGATATTCACGCCCTGAGGACTCAGTTCCGGACCACCGTAGAGGCCAAAGGCCCCCGGCGACCGGACGTAAACCCCTTCGTAGCTGAAAGTGCCGAAGTAGTTCAGCTTGCTGGTCACGTAATGATCGACACGAAAATCAAGCTGGTCGGTGTCGTAGTTGTTGACGCCGGTGGCGGCATAGTTCGGAGCCGCTCCCGTCGCGCCTGGCACGTTAGGGGCCGGGAGGAAGTTGAGCAGATTTGTTGCCTGCGGAACAATCCGGTTCGATGGGATCACGCCGCCAGCGAACAGAAGCCTGCCTGAGCCATCCGCGTTGCCCGTGGTGGGATCATAAATGTTCGTCCCCAGGTCGCTGAGGTCACCGTTTCGCTCTGCAGCGGTGGGAACGCGGGTAAGGACAGAGCCGCCCAGGTTCTCGCGGTTCCCCTGGTAATCAAAGAACCAGAACGCCTTGTCCTTCTTGATCGGGCCGCCGATCGAACCTCCGAACTGATTGAATCGCAGCTCGGGGACGCCACGGTGAGGAGGCGCAGGAGTGCCCGGCGCGTGCAGACCCTCCGTAAAGGGATCACGGGCCTGGAAGATGTCGTTCTGGAGGAACTCAAAAAGCGAGCCGTGAATTTGATTCGAGCCGCTCTTGGTCTGTACCTGAATCACCGAGCCGCCTGCCTGGCTGAACTGCGCATCGTAGTTGGCCGTGGTGACTTTGACTTCCTGAATGGAATCGAGCGGCGGATTCAGAATGGAGATTCCGAGCACTGCATCGTTGTTCGTGGTTCCATTAATCATGAAGTTGTTTGCGTCATAATCCTGGCCGTTGGTGTTCACCAGAATATCGTTTCCCGGATTCTCATTTAGAGGATGTTGAAAGTTGTTACGAACCGTGCCCGGAAGCAGGAGCTCGAAATTGGTGAAGTTGCGGCTGATCACCGGAATGTTCTGAATGACGGGAGAACCCAACACCGTAGCGACCTCCGCCTTGTCCGTTTCCAAAATGGGCGGAGCGGAATTTACTGTCACTTGCTGGGTCACTGCGCCGACCTGTAGCTGAGCGTTCACATTGACAGACATCCCCACGGCGACCGAGACGTTTTTCTGGACAAAGGATTGAAATCCCTGTTTGGAAAAGGTCACCGTGTACGTTCCGGGAAGCAGATGAGTTGCGACATAATTGCCAGACGAGTTGGTTTGGGCGGTGACGGAAACGCCCGTCGCCGTATTCTCGATCGTTATTTGTACTCCCGGAACGGCAGCGCCGGTGGGATCTGTGACGGTCCCGATGATGTTACCGTAAGTCGCCTGTCCCAGCGCGGCTGGTGCAATGGCGATCAGCAGCGCAAGGATCAAAAGCATGATACCGATTTCTCTCATGATTCTTGTTCTTTCCATGACTTTCTCCCTCTCTCTCTACAAGAATGACTGAATACCTTTTCCATCAACGAGCAGGGAACTCGCCCCGGAGTGTGTTGAAAGTATGTCTGACAAGTTGCCGTAAGGCTCCAATCACATCATGCCGCGCGGTTACCCTGCCATTCAGCGCTCAGCCCAGCGAAAAATTGTTTCTGATCCGCGAAATACTCCGCTGGAGCTGATTCGAAATTTCCTGGCAATCAAAACTCCTCCAGTTCCTCTCAGTAACTAAGGCCCGTAGCAGTCCTGACCGAAACGGAAGAAGCCCTCTCGATTGTTGATTCACAAAAGCCCTAAATGTTTGGCTTCACCCGCCGCCAAGCCACCCCCCGATCCTCACGCCTCAGCGCGCAATCTCTGTTTGCTATAATTACTCTTAGATGACAGATGCGGGAGTTACGGACAGTGTTGCGGGGTGACGAGTCTTGATGTAACCGATAAAGAAACGGTTACAAAAATTGAGCCGCTTGAGGCTATTTCTTTTGATTTCTTTTGATTTCATTTAATCCCATGTCTTCAACCATGGGAGATTTTCATGCTGGATCCTGAGAAGAGCGAGAGCTGTCCAGTCATCACGACGGATGACGAGCGCCACCAGCTTGAAAAAATTCTCCGTTCAGCGGCCTTTCGGAATACCGTAGGCTTGCAGAAATTTCTGGAATATGTCGTAGGCAAAACGCTTCAAGGCCAGTCGCAGGAAATTAAGGAATATTCCATCGCGGTTGAAGTTCTCGGTAAACCCGCTGATTACGACCCTCGCCTTGATACCTCCGTCCGCGTCCAGGCTCACCGATTAAGAGAGAAACTGGAAGAGTACTATGCTACCGAGGGTGCTTCAGATGAAATTCTGATTGAATTGCCGAAGGGCCACTACGTCCCCCAATTCTCCCGGCGGCAGAAACCAGCCACCGAAGTCCAAGACAGTTCGTCATTCTCAGCCAGCGCTTCCCAAATAGCCGAAGCACGCGAAACTTCAGCGGAACTTCCTCTGACACCTACAGAGTTACAGCCCGAAACCCGCCACGAGCGGCGCCCGCTTTTCTGGCTCGCCAGCGGGATTGCGGCGATTCTCATTTTTCTGGCGGGCGTTGAGCTTTCGTCGCAGATTCCTCGGCTTTTTTCCCCCGCGGGGCGCGCTCTGCAACCCATCATGGATTCAGTGAACCTCCGTCATGGGGATGCGGCTTTGCGCGCAATCTGGTCCCACTTCTGGCAAACCTCGAAGTCGCCTGTCGTGGCTTATTCCAATTCCATTTTTCTGGTGACAGAGACTTCAGACCTGCTCCGCCTCAAGGCCGGAGATCTGAACGGGCTTGGCGCTCCGGCAACGGGCCAGGAGGCGATTCGGCTTGCGGAGAATCCTCGGCTGGTGGAGGAAGCGGGGCCGGTTTTCTACGAAGATGGGTACACGGGAACTGGCGAAGTGATGGCGGTTTATTATCTGACGCGATTTCTCTTGGCGGCCCATATCCCCCTCCAGGTCGAGCGCAGTCAGTTGATCAAAACGGACGATCTGCGGAACCAGAATGTGATCTTCCTGGGTTCAGTCATTGAGAATCCTATTCTTTCCGGCCTTCCGTTGAATCAGGATTTCGTCTTTGAACAGCCCCAGCGTCCGCCCATATTATGGCGGGCTCGAATTGTGAATCTTCACCCCCGTCCGGGTGAGAAACCTTTCTACGAGGTCGAACGCGATAACAAAACACAGGTTCTGCGCGCCGATTATGCTGTGGTCAGCTTTCTGCCCGGTGTCGCGCCCGGGCGGGAAATTGTGATCCTCGGTGGTCTCACGACGATTGGCACCCAGGCGGCCGCGCAATTTGTGACTTCCCCGGCGGGCGCCGCAGAACTCCTGGCTCACCTGGGAACCCAAACTGCTCACTCTTCCGCGAAGGGATTTCCGCCCTTTTTTCAGGCCGTTCTGCGAGTGGATATTCGGAAGGATGAGATCCTGAGCGCGCACTACGTGGCGGGCCATGTGATCCATGCAGCCCAAACCAGCTTTTAACCTCGGGCGCACATCATGCGCCTCGGTTGTTTCCGGCGGACGGCTCTTTGCCCCGACAAGGTCACTGGGAAGACTACCTCCAGAGTTGTCTGGCCAAGAAGCGTAACTTCTTCTCGCTCGACTGTTTCATGCTGTTCCTTTTCCTGATTCCTCGTCTGCAATTTGCGCCCAGATGCAGATCCGGCAGCCACGATGAGCCCTTTCCCGCACCGTGTGCACTCTGTTAAGCTGCGAATTGGCAGGGATTGCGGAACCATGCTGCGCCTAACCTCCGCGGGGCTTTCGCAGCATCCGAACAACCCAGAGGTGGCCCTCGCCCAGATTGCATGCGCCCTGCCTCAAACAGTTCCACAGAGGAAGGCAGCTTCCGTATAATCAGAACATGGCTGGTGTGACATCGCAAAACCAGATCGGCGGCCTGCCATGCTGAGCGACGCGAAGCCTCCCGGTATTTTCAGAATCGAGCCAATAACGAGAATCGTCGCTTTGCTGCGCTCCGCTCAGTAGGACCATGGAAAGCTTCAGCAGGGCAGGCGAAGGGCTCAGCCCAAGGAAGACGAACCTTCTTGATCAAACGATTCCCACAACATCTCTTATCCCGCTTCACGTTGTTTGTGGCGATTGCCTGCAGTCTTTCTCTGCTGTTGTGGCCTGCCCGAAGGCTGCGAAGTGAGAACTTCATTTTCTATTTTCCCAACCAGCACAAGTCACTTCCGGTGGAGATGATGGATAACGCCATTTACCTGCCGCTAATCCCGTTGCTCAATGTTGCGGGCCAGGTGACCGGGTTACAGGAAAAACGCAACTCGTTGAAGGTGTGGTTTGGGGATCATCAGCTGGAGTTCCATGAAAACAAAACCCGTATTCAGGTCAACAAAGCCTCCGTTTCTCTGACCCATCCTGTGCGCCGTTCGGAGGGTCAATGGATGGTCCCCACAGGTTTCATCCCGGCGGTACTGCCTCAAATCACCGGCCAGCCGGTGTTATACCAACACGGGACGACGCGGGCCTTCATTGGCAACATTCATCCTGTCTCCTATTCTGTCGAGCTTCAGAATCAGCCTTCAGGAGTAAAACTGCTGATCCATTTCACGGGCAAAGTTTCCATCCAGACGGCTTCCACCAATGGGAAGTGGATCATTTTCCTTCAGGGCGTGCCGGTAGCGCCTCTGGAACAGAAAATCCAGTTTCAGAACCCTTACGTCAGCAGACTGGATTTTGATGATCAGGATGGCCGCCCGAAGCTGATCATCACGCCCACCTCGAATGCGCTGAATTTTTATCCGCAGATTTCGGCTGACGGAAGAGTGTTGACCACCGCTCTGGTGAAGCCGCCAAGCCCGCAGCAGCCCGCCTTGGCGCAGAAGGCGCCCGCCACTGCCGCTCCCCCGTCGCCGGGTGCGACGATTGCCACTTTACCCACAAAACCCAGTACGCCTGCGCCTGCCGCTGCAGCCGCGCCAGTGCAGTCGCTGCCGGTGATCGTCCTCGACGCCGGGCACGGCGGGCAGGATTCCGGGGCGCGAAGCCAGGATGGAATCCTTGAGAAGAACCTGGTGGCACAGATTGTGCAAAAGGTGGAAGGAGCGCTGACAGCGACCAAGACTTACCGCGTGATATTGACGCGCAACGGTGATGCCGATCCCTCGTTCGAGGAGCGGACCGTGACCGCCAACACGGCTCGTCCTGCGCTCTTCCTCACGTTCCATGCCGGAGAAATGGGCGCCCGTTCGCCGGTGATTGCCGTCTACACCTATCGTGCCCCATCACCGCCCCCTGCGAATGATAAGCCGCTGCCCTTCATCCGCTGGGATCTGGCGCAGCAACCCGAAACCTCACGAAGCCAGCAGTTGGCTCAGGACCTGGAGCAGCAATTTGCGCAGATTTCCGGTGCGAATGCCCCTCAGCCGATGGAAGCGCCGGTGCGGCAATTGCGCAGCATCGCCGCGCCGGCGGTGGCGATTGAGGTGGGAACCCTTTCACCTGAAGTGAAAGCCGGCGCGATTGCCCAGCCGGCCTTTCAGCAGCAACTTGCGGAAGCTATTGTCCGCGCTGTGGAACAGTTCGTGCCGGGAGGTGCTAAGCCGTGACGCGGCGCAATCTCATCTTGGCACTGATTGTGATTCCGATCCTGGTGGTGAGCGGCTTTTATCTTCGTGCGCTGGTGCGGCATATGTTCTTTGAAAACCGTCCTCGTCCCGAAGACGAGATGCGTACCCAACTCAGCCAGCAAGCCTTGCAGTCGGAAGCCGGCGCCGAGCAACAGACCGTGACGCTTTACTTCCCGAATTTTGAGGCCGGGACTCTCGTCGCGGAAGCCCGACAACTGGCCTTGGCGGCAAACAATACCGACCGAATCCGCCAGATTGTGCTGGCGCTGATTGAGGGATCCAAGCAGGGTCACGCGCGGGGACTGCCCGCTTCGGCGGCGCTGCGCGCTGTCTTCCTGACCTCCGATGGAACGGCGTACCTCGATTTCCCCAATGAAGTCACGCAGAATTTCCCGGTGGGAATTGAGAGCGAAACGCTCGCCATTTATTCCGTCGTCGAGTCGATCATTGCCAACATTCCCAGCGTGAAGCGAGTGAAATTTCTGATTCAGGGGCGGGAAGTGGACACGTTAGATGGCCATGCGGATTTGACCGGGTTCTACGTCTCCAGCCAGAGCACGGCCGCCCACGCGCCGCCTTAACGAGCTCATCTGCGTCGGGACACTGAAGAAGCCTCTCAACCCGTCACGCTGAGGAGCCGAAGGAGAGGAAGAATCTCCGTATTTAATAAATACCGGCATTTTTCGCTCCGCTCTGAATGACAGGGAGGGGGATTTTTTCAGCGACCTGTCTGATAGGGCACCGCGAATCCACAGAACTGAGGTCTTATGATTTCAACACCCAAGGCAGTTTCAGGCTTGCTTTATTCAGGCGGTAAACTTCTGCGCGCGAACCAGCGCGGGGCGCTGGAGCTTCGCCCGGTCGAGATTACTCCGGATTTCATCACCTGTGCGGAGGGCTCCGCCCTGATGCGATTGGGTGAGACCCGAGTCATCTGTACGGCATCCGTTGAGGATGGCGTGCCGCCATTTTTGAAAGGAAGCGGGAAGGGCTGGATCACGAGCGAATATGCGATGATCCCGCGTGCCACTGAAACTCGCACGCCGCGCGAGGCAACCAAAGGCCGCCAGGGTGGGAGAACCATGGAAATTCAGCGGCTGATTGGCCGCTCGCTACGCGCCGTGACGGATCTTGAAGCCCTCGGCGAGCGAACGGTATGGATTGACTGCGATGTGATTCGCGCCGACGGCGGCACGCGCACCGCCTCCATTACCGGATCCCTCGTAGCCCTGGGACTGGCATTCCAGAAATTGCGCGAAATGAAAGTGCTCGGCGTCAGCCCCTTGAAAGATTACGTCACCGCCGTCAGCGTGGGAATTGTTGGAGGTGAAATTCTGCTGGATCTGGATTACGCCGAGGATTCGCACGCCGACGTGGATTTGAACATCGCCATGCGAGGTTCCGGAGAATTGGTTGAAGTTCAAGCCACGGCCGAAGGTCAACCTTACACTGTGGAAGATTTAAACAGACTGATTGAAGTTGCGCGTCCGGGAATCCAGAAACTTCTGGCCGTGCAGCGCTCCGTTTTGAAGCTTGATCTTTCAGGACACTGAGAATCGTGGCCACAACGGGATCGGGGGAGGCGTTCCCAACCCCACACCTGAGTCCCCTCCTTGGAAAGGAGGGGACTGAGATGCGGCTGAGGACATCGGCGCGATAGCAAAAATCTTTTTCTCATGCCATTGAAGCTCTATTTGGCGTCAACCAACCCTGGCAAGCTCCGCGAATTCCGCGAAGCAGCGCTTGCGTACGGCGTGCGGGTTGAGGCTGTACCGGGCATCGAATGCCTGCCGCCTTGCGTCGAAGATGGAGAAACGTTCTCAGCGAATGCCCGCAAAAAAGCCCTGCACTACGCCGCTCGGGCCTCGGGCCTGGTCTTTGCGGATGATTCCGGCATCTGCGTTGATGCGTTGGGCGGCGCGCCGGGCGTTTATTCCGCACGGTACGCAGGACCCGGGGCGACCGACGAAATGAACAACCAAAAGCTGATTGCCGAACTCTGTCGGAAAGCTGCTGGAGACAATCGGTTGGCGCTCCGAGTTCCAATCGAAGCCCCGCCCGGAACGGGCTTCCCCGCGCATTATGAGTGCGTCATCGCGCTGGCTCAGAAGGGGCAGCTTTTAGGCTGCACCGAGGGTCAAGTCGATGGCGTCATCATTGAAACTCCGCGCGGCGGGGGCGGATTTGGTTACGATCCCTATTTTTTTTACCCACCCTTCGGCAAGACGTTTGCAGAAATCACTGCCAAGGAAAAGTTTACTGTTTCCCACCGGGGTATTGCCTTCCGAAAACTACTGGATTTCATTGCGAGAAATCTGCAATTCCAAGAATCTGCGATTTTGACGAAATCGCGCAGAGTGTGCGACGATGAATAAATTAACGGCGGGAAATGCGGAAATTGTGAGGAGCCTGTGAAAAATTCCCTTTCTCTGGCTCCCCTATGATGCAGGTCACTGAAAATCTCCGGGTAAAGCGTACCGCAGCGATTTTACATCGCTGCAAATCGGGCATTCTCCCTGGCCCAGTGGCGACGGCAAGCTGCTTAGACGTACTTTTTAGCAGACCGAGAGGTTGTTTGTCGTGACGCTCGCCCGCTTGTTCATTCAGCAACCCAGGCTACGTATTCTTTAAAGCCCCTTTCGCATCCAATCAAGCATGGCAAGAAAATCGTATTGCTGGCATTTCAGAATCGGGCTCTACGGTTGTTTCCTGCTGGCATTTGCAGTGATGATCCATGCGCTGCCCCAAACCCAGGGACTCAAGGGCCAGGTGCTCACAGATCAGAACGTCCCCATTCCCAACGCTGTCTGCTCATTAGCCGGCCACTCCTTGCCGCAGGGTAATCTGCAAACCACCACCGACGAGCAAGGCAACTTCGATTTTCCTGGCTTGATGCCGGGAACATATTCCCTTACCTGCGCAGCGGTGGGCCGGGAGCCTGCCTCAAAACCTGACATTCATGTGGTGCCGGGCGAGCCGCTGCCCACGATCCAGGTTGTGCTGCCGCAGGAAATCCGGCCCAGCCGTCAGGAAGTCACCGTCCACGCGAATGCCGGCGGCATTGCGGTGAAACAGGCAGCTCCACCCTCCTCATTTTCATCGCATCAACTCATGACTTTGCCGCTGGCTGAACTGAAGTTCAAGGCCGCTTTGCCGCTGGTGCCCGGCGTCGTGCGCACACCTGACGGAAAGCTGAGCATCAAGGGCACGCCGGAAGAACAAGGCCTGCTGCTGGTGGATTCCGCTGACCTGGTTGATCCCGTTACCGGCGCATTTTCCGTTGAGGTGCCGATCGACGCCATCGAAGAACTTCAGGTTTACAAGAGCCCCTTTCTCGCGCAATACGGGCGCTTCTCTGGCGGTCTCACAGTGATTCATACCAAGCCGCCACTCGACAACTGGCATTGGGAACTTAACGATCTTATCCCTGATTTCTTTTTCGAGCAGGGAACCATCCAGGGAATTCAGGGGGATGCTCCGCGCTTTTACCTGACCGGTCCAGTCATCAAGAACAAACTCAACTTCGCCGAGTCGTTCATCTACGATCTTAACCGTGTGTTTGTGGAAGGCCTGCCCTGGCCGAAAAACATCAGCCGAAGAGAAGGTGTCTCATCATTCACAAACTTTCAGTACATCTTCTCACCACAGAACCTGCTTTCCGCCAACATCCGCATTTTTCCGGCTAGACGCGAATTTGACAACATCGACGCGCTGACTCCTCAGTCTGCTTCCTCCAATTACGGGCAGCGCGGATATTCCATTGGCGGAGTGGATCGTTACATGACCAAAGGCGGGGGAATCCTGACCACGCTCTTCCAGGGCACTGAGTTCGACACCTACGCCTACGGGCAGGGTCCCCAGCCCATGCTGATTACGCCCAATGGATTTGGGGGAAATTACTTCAACGCCTATACCCGCTTCGCGAATCAGGAACAGTTCCAGGAAGCCTACGAATTTGCACCTAAAAAATGGGCCGGAGAGCACCATTTACAGATTGGGGGCGATTACTTCCGGCGCGCCTACACGGGAACCAGCAATTCACATACGGAGTTGGTGACGGACAATGGAGGGAACGTTCTGGAGCGGATTGATTTTTCAGGCCCTGCTCACCTGAGTGACGAGGACACTGAATTTGAAGGTTACGGTGAGGATCACTGGGTGTTGAACGACTTCCTCAACATTGATTACGGGCTGCGGCTCTCCAATGAAAACATCGGCAGTCCAGCGGCCTTCGCGCCGCGCTTCGGATTTGTCTATTCCCCCAGCAGGACGGGGAGAACCGTGGTTCGCGGGGGCGTCGGCATCTTCTACAATCGCATTGCCATGCTGGCTGCGGACTATACCGAAAATCCCACGCGCACGATCAGCCTCTTTGCCCCGGACGGCACGCCCCTTGGGCCACCTCAGGTTTTCACGAATGCCTACAGCATTGTCGGCGATCATGGGAAACCCATTCGCGTGATCCATAACAATCTCGGAACCACTCCTTACGATCGTACCTGGAGCCTGGAAGTTGATCAGGAACTTCGGCCCGACTGGCTGCTGCGCGTCAGCTACCTCGGCAATCGCGGCTATGGCGAATTTCTCGCCAATCCTGAACACCTTCCTGACGGCAGCAACGCTTTCCTGCTGACCAACAATGGAAGCTCCCGTTATCAGGAGCTCGAAGCGACAACGCGCTGGCGAGCCGGGGAGCGAGCCAACATAAATCTGTCCTATATCCACAGCATTGCTCGCGGCGACCTGAATACGCTCAGCGCGCTCTATGTGCCCTATGAACAGCCCATTATCCGGCCCAATTATTTCGCAGACCTCCCCTCGAACATTCCTAATCGCGTCATCACCTGGGGAGAATTCGCTGTACCCTGGAGCATCACCCTCAGCCCGGTCTTCGACATTCACGAAGGATTCCCTTACTCTTCCTACGATGCCTATCAGAATTACGTCGGTCAGCCGAACGGCTTTCGGTTTCCGGAATTCTATTCTCTCGACCTGAAGATCAGCAAAGACTTTCACCTCCCCTTCATTCATTGGGATTTCTTCAAAAAGCACAAGTTTCGCGGCGCCCTGGAGATTTTCGATATCACCAATCATCAGAACCCGGTGAACGTGTATAACAATATTACGTCGCCTTTCTATAATCATTTCATCGGCTTTCAACATCGCACGTTCAGCACTTATTTTGATTTGATCTACTAACTTCAGGAGGGTGCACGATGCCAGGTGCTAGCCCAACTCGGCTAGCCGCCTGCGAAGGTATCGCCGCTCGACAGCATTTGTGGTGAAACCCAACGCCTGTCGATAGGCTTCTGCCGCCTCCTGCGAACGGTCCAGACGCCGCAGGATGTCAGCTCGAGCGGCATGGTAAAGATGGTAGGAGCCCAGCTCACCCGAAGTTCCCAGTTCGTCAATCATGCGCAGGCCTGTTTCCAGTTCATACCCCAGAGCCACGGCGACCGCATGATTCAGTGCCACGACGGCTGAGGGATGAATTCGAGCCAACTCCTCGTAGAGCGCTGCAATCTGTTTCCAATCTGTCTGCTTGGCAGTTTGCGCCTCCGCATGAACAGCCGCGATGGCGGCTTGTAATCGATAAGGCCCCACACCCGGCAGGCGGAAGGCTTTCTGGACAAGCTCTAAACCCTCTCGGATGCGATGAGGGTCCCATAAGGACCGATCCTGCTCCTCAAGCGGCACGAGCTCACCTTGACGGTTGACGCGGGCCTCATGCCGTGAATCGTGCAGAAGCATCAGCGCCAGCAGCCCCAGATTTTCCCCCTCCTCGGGCATCAATTCGCAGAGGGTCCGGCCCAGGCGAATCGCTTCGGTGCATAGTTCGCGCCGGATCAGGTTGTCACCTGACGTGGCAGTATAGCCTTCGTTGAAAATCAGGTAAATGACCGTCTGCACGGAATGCAGGCGCTCTGGCAGCAAGTGCTTGGGAGGGACTTCATAGGGGATTCGTGCGTCTCGAATCTTGCGCTTGGCTCTCACCAGCCTTTGGGCCAGGGTGGGTTCGGGTACAAGGAAGGCACGGGCGATCTCAGGCGTTTCGAGGCCTCCCAATGTGCGAAGAGTCAGGGCGATTTGAGCTTCTGCATTCAACGCTGGATGACAACAGGTGAACATCAGGCGCAAGCGGTCGTCAGGAAAGCTCATTTCGATGCAGTCCCAATCGGGGTCGCCGTCACTGCGCGCAGTTTCCACATCGTGAAGCAGTTCGTCTTCCTTGTTGCGCCGAGTCTGTTCGCGGCGGGCATAATCGATCAACTTGCGGTGGGCCACAGCGGTGATCCAGGCCGGCGGGTTTGCCGGAAGGCCTTGAACGGGCCAGTTGGCCAGCGCCGCTGCAAACGCCTCTTGCATCGCCTCTTCCGCGAGATCAAACGAACCCGAAACTCGGATCAGGCTGGCGATAATCCTGCCTGACTCCTTGCGGAACACCGATTCCACGGCGCGCCTTAGATCATCCATCCATCAACTCCACGGCACGACTCCGCCTGTCCTGTCATTCAACCCGCGCCGGCATCTCACGGATAGGACGTACTTCGATGCATCCTTCCCCGCCAGCGCACGGGAAGGGCAATTTTGCCGCCCATTCGAGAGCTTCGTCCAGGTCTTTGCAGTCCAGAATAAAGTACCCACCGAGTTGTTCTTTGGTTTCGGCAAAAGGCCCGTCCGTCACCAAAACCTTCCCATTCGTGTGCCGGATGGTCGTCGCCGTGGCAGTAGGCTGCAAGGGTTCAGCACCCCTGAATATCCCGCGCTCGGTCGCTTCGTCGATGACGGCCCAGATCTGCTCCGCTGCTTTTTTCCGTTCTGCGGTCGACATGGACTCCCTGACCTTTTCGTCACTGTAGATTAAGAGCATGTATCGCATGGTTGATCTCCCAAGGGATGAAAGTAGATTGCTCGATCGCTTCCTAGCACCCTGAGTCATGATCAGGATTTTGCTGTGCTGACGAGATATGCTGCCCCGCCAAGGCAGATAGCAATCAGCGCTGAAACCACGATGGGGCCGGTGAAGAAATAAATCCAGCTCAAAATAAGGCTGACTATCCCAAACCCGAAAAATACCCATCCAAAGCTACCCACTGCTTGCGGATCCGTCCGAGCCAGGGTGCCCAGGTGCCACGCCAGGAACCCGTCCAGAAGCAAAGCGGCAGTCACAAACAGGCCGAAGCCAATGTAGATCTTTCCGTAGGTGATGTCCGATCCCATAAACGGCCAGTGGACGGAGTCCATGGCAGATCTGACCGCAGCGACTTCCGGAGAAGGCTATCCCTTACTCAGCACGCCAAATGTGTGTGAAACTCCGAAAATAAAGAACAAAATTGACGCGATCTTGTACAGCAACCTTCCGGTTATCGTCATCTGCACGTCCGATTGAACCCGAATTCACAAGTTGAAAACAACGGGTCTATTCTAGACCACTGAAAAGTTAATGTTAGGCATCATGTTTTCAATAACATAAGCAACACAATCTGAACTTCCGCGAAGTTGGATTTCCATAGCGTAACTTATTGACGAAAAGGCGTATACCCCCACCACAGACGGACAGGCTTACGAATTGGGGTTGAATTCTCCAGAGACGCCACTCCAATCCTGCCTGCTCAAGCGAATCCAACCACCAACAAACCGCGGCCATTCTTCATGGTCTTACGAATTCACGGGCTTCTTTTGCAAGTTCAAGCCAGTCGGTCACTCCTTTACCGGCGACAAACCACTCTCTCATCAACCTCCCGTGGCCGGGATCGAAGCGTTTGCCTTTGCCCGCGTCCACCAATTCGTCAACGCGTTTCTTTGGAAGCTTCACCACGAATTCGCCTTTTGATGTCATCATGGCGAAAATCCTGCCATTCACCTTGAGCGCCCCAGAACCAAAACCTTTCCCCTCTCCGCGACTCACTTGCGGGTCACTGGCGAGGGCCTTCACGATGCGGTCAAAGCCAGATGTGCTCCCAGCCTTTTCGGGTTTTTTCGCGGCCCTGTTCATAGCTACTCCTTCGGGGTTACGAGAACGTCATGATGGGCCGCACCTCGACGGACCCGAAGCGGGCTCCGGGGATCTTGGCGGCGATCGCGGTGGCTTCTTCACGACTCCCCGCTTCCACCACGTAGTAGCCCGCCAGTTGCTCCTTGGTCTCGGCAAAGGGGCCATCCGTGCTCAATGTCTTGCCGTCGCGCACACGCACGGTCACTGCCGTGCTGGTGGGTTGGAGTGCATGGCCGCCCTTGATGACCGCAGCATGCTGCCTGCCAAAGACCTGATATTGTTCGAGTTCGCCCTTGTCGTAGCCTTGGCTCCAGCGCTTCTCGTTATCGTAGATTAATAACAGGTATTGCATTTTTTTTCTCCTTATGGATGATAAGCGTAACGAATCCCCAGAAGTTTGACATAGGGTCTGCCCGTCTCGGCCCGACACCCATCATTTTCTTCCGGCATTGATACGACGATTCATCTCTGAGAAATCGACAGCAACGACAAAATTTTTGTTGGGCAGGCCAAGAGAAATCTCAGGATGGGCCGTACCGCCAAACCGAACGAGCGGATTCCCTAGCAGGTTGCTGAACAACTACGAAAATAAGTGATAGTGGCGACTTCATGTCGCCAGAATTCCAATGTGATCAAGGCGTCGATCGCGGGATAAACCCGCCTCGACACATTTTCAGCAACCTGCCAGATTCAGCCCCCGGACATTATCGCAAGGGGATTGAGATACCCTGACACCGGCAGCCCTTGGCAAGAACAAGGCATGCGCAGCGGAGGAGACCATCCGTCAGAGGTCGCCAGGCTCATCCCTGCTTTTTTCGGAGTTTGCCGGGCGGGGCGATTCGGCGCGGGCGAGGCTGACAACGCGGGCAGAAATGGCTGCTGCGGCCGCAGACCACCACGCGCCGGATGAGCATGGAGCAGCGCGGACAGGGCTTGCCCTCCCGCCCATAAACCCGAAGGCGCGGCTCGAAATTTCCCGGCTGGCCTTCAATATCGATATAGTCGCGGAAGCTTGTGCCCTGCAAGTTCACCGCGCGCTCGAGAACTTTGCGGATTGCCTTGTGGAGCAGGATGCGGGCATTCTGTGGAATCTTTCCGGCAGGCGTCTGCGGATGAATTCGCGCCTCAAAAAGCGCCTCATCCGCATAGATATTGCCCAGACCAGCCAGCATGCTCTGATTCAGCAGCCATCCCTTGATTGCGCCGCGACGCCCGCGCAGCGCTTGCTCGAATTCTCCCTCGCTGATCTCAAGCGCGTCGGGGCCAAGTGAATGGAAAATCTCTTCCGCCTCCGCGGGCGTCGAACAGCGCAGCATGCCAAATCGACGCGGGTCGCGGTAGCGGAGTTCCTCGCCGCCATCATCCAGAAGGAAACCCACGTGGGTGTGGGTTAAAAGGGGAGATTGGCTCGGAGTCACGGTCAACTGGCCGGTCATCCCCAGACGCACGATCAAATAACGGGAAGGCGCGGAGTCGCCGCTTTCAAGTTCGAGCGCTAATGTCTTGCCTTTCCGCTGTAAGCCTTTCACCCGGCAGCCTTCAATCTCAGACCGGAATTCTTTCGGATCACCACGAATCACCCAGGGAGTGAAGACCCGAACGGCGGAAATGGCCCTTCCCAGAACGCGGCGCTCCAGTCCCCGCCGGACGGTTTCAACTTCGGGTAGTTCTGGCATTGAGGAATGGTCGGTGAGCGGCAGGAAATTCGAGCTCACTCTCAGAGCCTGCCCAAAAGCTCATTATAGGGCATGGATGCGCTTTACTCCCAGCTTGGACTTGTTAATGTGAGCGCTGCTTTTGAAATCTGGAATTTGAAGCTTGGCTGGGGTTGCGGCTCTCCCTCGTTATGTTTACAAGACCGGGCAGGTGCCGGAATTCTTCAGCGACTCTGGCTACCCAGAATAGTCGGGATAGGCACGGTGGACATGCGAGGCTGCAACATTTGCGGTTTATGCGCCGCCTGCGAGCCTTCTGACCTCCATTGATGGCAACGGATTACAGTTACCGTCTTCGCTGTCGCGCGGGTATTCTCGTCAGTGGCTTTTTGGTGATCGGACTGGGCTGCGGACAACCCTGCTACGGAAAATGCCGCCAAAGTCATTTTTTGAGTTTGTTCACGAACTCCTGTGCCAACTTTTTAATCAGTGCCTGTCTTTCGGTGGCGAGTCTTTTTAGAGGAGTATTCCTATCTTTAGGTAATTTGGGGTCTTCGAATTCGTTTGGCTTGGCATTCCCGTACTCATCAATACAAAAGTCGTACGGCGTACCCTGAAATGACTCTTTATAATGGAATTGCATTCCATTATCTTTCCAATGCTGATAGCTTCCATTAAGTGGAAGCCCGTGAATCGTAAAGTGTTTGCCCGTGTTGAATGCATCCTTATACACAACCTGAATGAGCTGGCCTACTCGATCCCTCTCCCAACTAACACTTCGCTCGAAATTGCGCTTGTTGACTGTAATTTGAACCGGCTAGTTTCCCACACCCTGCCACGTATTTAGCTGAAAATTGCCCATAACTCCTCCAGGTGTTTCTCTGCATATCAGTGCTGCCCCTTGCCCGCTCAGCACCAGTCATCAGTAGAACGGACCTTCGCTCTTCAGAAAATTTGCGGCCTTTTGGCGTGGCACCCAAGCCGCGGAGTTATAAAAAGCCTCCGCTGTCCCCCCTGTGCAATTCTCTTTCGCCTGCCCCAGCTGGCGCGTCCCACGAGATAGCAACTGCCAACGGCTCCAAGGGATGCGCCAAGTAGTTCGGCGCTAAATGGCGTCATTCCCCTGTCTTATGCCGCGATGCAACAGAAGGGCAATTGCCAATAAGCCCGTCGAAAATAACACCAAGCATGCCGGCTCACGCGTCAAATCCCGATCGGCAAGGCTTGCCACCTGGAAATGGCCTTCGGTGGTGGGGTGGACGCCATCCCAGAACAGATAATCATTCGGATTCACATTTTTGCCCTGCGCTGGCATATTAATGTTGGTAAAGCCGTAGGCGGAAGGGTCGGCAAGCATCGATTCGACCAGGCTGTACACGTTCACGCCCACAATGTTGATGCCCGGATGATGGTCATCGAGGGAGGCGATGGCTGCAAGGCAGTCCGCGTTATACGCCTGGGAAAGCTGGTTGAGTCCCGCACTCTCCAAGGGGCCCAGAGCGAGTCCATCCGGCGTATCTCCCAGCGGCGGCATGTTGAGCCAGAGGAAGTCCCCCCCGCCGTCGGCATAAAGGGTGTTGATGCTGGATGCGAGGTTGGCTACGGCGGTTTGTTGGCGCCCGCCCAGAAGACGTAGAGCGCGCTCGAAGGAACCCCATTCGGGTGAGTCGAGAGGTAGAGGTTCACCTGGGCGCCCACATAGGGAACCCCGCTGCCGGGAAAGCCCGGATCATGTCCCGTGAGCGTTCCTCCAAACGCATAGTCTGTTCCCCCTCCCCCCGCGAGAACGGGCGCTGGTGAAGGCAGGCCCAGCATCCTCGCAAGCTGCTGGTCCCAGACGCCCAGAGGGCCGCTCGTCGAAGGTATGCTGTCTGGCCCATCGGTGAAAAGCCCCGCAGTGTATGCGGCAGGCGCCGGAGCAGGCGCTTTCCCGCCCGTTGCAAGGTATAGGTTTCCCGTGTCGGAAAGGCTGTCTCCGAACACCACCAGTTGGGTGAATGAATCCGCGAATGAACTGAGAGGCACAATAAGCAGAACGGCAATGACCAGCGCCAACAAGCGCCTCATGGATGTTTCCTTCACCTCGCCCTTCGAGAATTCATATCTCAGAACTTCGCGGGGATTATACAGCGGCACTTTTGCTTTTTTTCATCCGCCAATGCGCTAGCAAGGAAAGCGCCAATAGGCCAGTCGCAAACAACAGCAGGCTTGCCGGCTCGGGCGTAAGGGTGACCGTCGCCGTGCCACTAGTGAAAGTGTAGTCCGCAGCCGTTTCGTCGACGCCAATTGGAGTATTTAATGACAGTGTTCCAGTAGCATTGATATCTACAGACCAGAGAAGCGGCCCGAGCCCCGTGGCGCTCATTGGATTCAACTGATAGCCATAAATCACGCCCGAAGCGGTTGCAGGCTGACTGGGGATCTGACCTGGACCATAGGAAGGGCTGACGGTCAGTACGCCAACCAATATATCCGCTGTGACACCGTCAACTGTTCCCCCGCTCTCGTTAGGAAACACTCCATCTTCGTTGAAGCTGGCAGGGATTTTATTGCCGGATTGATCTCCTGGAACAAAATCAGAAGTGCTGGAGAATAAGGATAATGAGGGTCCGGAGAAACTGAACCCAAAATCCGAAGGGCCGGCATGAGCATTTCCTGTGATCGGAATGGTGGATGCGAGGATGAGAGAAGGAGTCAGAAAAAGAACCAACACGCCCACAATAATCGAATCTATGTCCCAGAATTGCTTCATTTTCAACCTCCCATTGCATGAGATCAAATGGTCTGCGAAATTCTCACAGATCTAATCTAAGCCGCCGAATTTTTGTGTAAACCCCGCGCAGAATCAATGCATTCGATATAAATTTTTTGTCATCTTCAGATAACTCCGCAATAGATTGAAATCAGGCAGGTTAGGGGGAAGTCGGGCCATGAGAGCAACACTTGTTATCAGTCATTATCTATGATATACAGACTTCATTCGTTATATATAAATCTGGCGGTACCGCTCGTAATAACTCCCACCGATCTCCTATCAAGGGGGATCGCTAATCTTCGATTGGCGAGGGGAAGAAATGGAAGAAGCCCCCCGGGCTGGCTACGTTCACTTTGGGGCGTATAGGCTGGACGTCGCTGCTGGCGAACTGCACAAGGGCCGAACTCGGCTCTTTCTCCCCGAACAGCCTTTTCAAATCCTCTGCCTGTTGCTGGAACATCCCGGGCAGGTTGTGACCCGGGAGGAAATCCGGCAGAAGCTCTGGCCCCATGACACCGTCGTTGATTTCGATCATGGCATCAATACAGCGGTGCGCAGGCTTCGCGATTTTCTCAACGATCGCGCGGGTAAGCCGCGGTACATCGAGACCTTGCCTCGCCGTGGGTATCGATGGATCGCGGAGGCGGACGTTAGGAGCAATAACGATGAGCATGTGACTCCTATTGCGCGGAAAGGATTGCCCCGGCTGCCAAAAAAAATAGACACCATTGCCGTTTTGCCCTTTGAAAATTCAAACGGCGATCCTGAAGCGGATTATCTGGCCGAAGGCATCCCCGAAAGGCTTATCAGCAGCCTTTCGCAGCTTCGGCGGCTGCGGGTGATTCCGCGCAGCACCGCCTTTCGTTTTCGCGCGCGTGAGAAAAACCTGCAAGACGTCGCGCGGGAGTTGAACGCGCAGACGGTCCTCAGTGGCCGGGTGCTGGTTCGGGGTGAAGAGCTGGTGGTGAGCGCCGAGCTGGTGGATGTTTCAAGGCAGGCACAAATCTGGGGCGGGCGCTACAGTCGGAAAGTCACCGACTTATTTGCCGTCGAGGAAGACCTCGCAACAGAAATCGCGGCAAGCCTCCGCTTGCAGTTGAGTCCGGGCGAGAGACAGCAGCTTCGAAAGCGCGGCACCCGGAGCCGCGAAGCTTACCAACTTTTTCTCAAAGCGCAGTACCACATCCACAGGTGGACGCCGCATGGAATGATGCAAGGGCTCGAATATTGCCGGCAGGCCATTGAAACCGACCCTGCCTATGCCGCGCCACACGCCCTGATGGGACTGGCCTACGAGCAGATGGGGCATGGAGGCGTCCTGACGCCACGGGAGGCCTTTCCCCTGGCGAAGATTTCAGCCGCCAGAGCGTTGGAACTTGATGAGGAAGATGTGGAAGCCCACCTGGTCCTGGCGATGGTGCAACTCTATTATGACTGGGATTGGTCCGGCGCGGAAGGAGAGTATCGACGGGCTCTTGTCCTGGCCCCGAATTATGCCCGGACGCATCAGGCTTACGCGAACTGGCTGATGGCCACGGGTAAATTGGATGAGGCCATCGCCCGGGTGAACAAGGCGCTTTCGCTTGATCCACTGGTGCCCGAAGCTCACTTCCATTTAGGACTTCTTTTCTACTACCGGGCCCAGCACGAACGGTCTCTCACTGCGCTTGCCAGAGCCATTGAGCTTGATCCTCAAGCGCCGCTCGCTCCACTGCTCACCAGCTGGATTCTGGCCGAGACAGGACGTTATGAAGAGGCGATCCCCATTTGCGAAAGATTCCTGGCTTATGGCGGCGGAGCATCAGGCTCAAGAGCCTATCTTGCCTGGACGCTGATGTGGAAAGCTCATCTGGCGTGGGCCTATGCGCACGCGGGGTTGCGGGAAAGGGCAGAAGACGTGCTGGAGAACCTTCAAGCCGCCTTGGGCGAAGGTTATGCGGCCAGTGCTTTTGCAGCCGCCGTTTACTGTTTTTTGGGTGAAACGGACTCCTGCCTTAGGCTGCTTGAACGAGCCGTTGAAGATCGAATAGGCTGCCTGATTCTGCTCGACAGAAATCCGGTTTACGAGCGCTTGCGCGGAAACTCAAGGTTTGAAAACATTCGTCGCTGCATCGGCCTGCCCGCGCCCACAGCCGCCCGCGCGAGTGCGTAGGGTATTTTGCAGGGTCAGGACATGACTGAAAACTGGGGGTATCGCGGCGGTGAAGTTACTTTATCTCGACAGTTACTTTCTGGGAAGGCAGACTCTCGTGATGCACAAGGTTCACCGCTGTTACCCAATAGGTATATTGCATCCCGCGAATCATGTTGGAATCCGAAAAAACGGGAGTACGCAGTAGTTCGTGATTCAGGCGTTCTGGCGGCTGTCCTTGTGTCTGCCGATAGACGTTATAGCCGGCAATGTCAGGGGCCAGAGAAGGTTTCCAGATCAATTGAACGGAGCGGCCGGTGAAAACGGCGGTCAGACCCTGGGGTGGATTGGGGGGAAAGATATTGCGGGGAGTAATGCTGGCAGGAGCCGAATCGGCGGTTTCTGCGGCGTACCCCTCTTTCTCGAAAACCGCTCGAACCGTGTAGGAATACGTTTGATCATACTGAAAGTGCGTGTCCGAAAAGGAAGGCTTCTGCGTCTCAGCCACCAGCTTGGCTTCCGAGGCTGAATGCGCCTCCTCGCGGCGATAGATCCGGTAGCCCACAAGCGGAGGCAGGCTGCTGCCTGTGAGACTGTGAGTCGGAGCAACCCACCGCAAATTCAAAGATTGAGGCGATTGGGTGACCTGCAAGTCTTGAACAGGAGGCGAAACATCCAGAAGTTTTGCCCGCGCTACATTCGAGGGATCACTTGACCGTGGTCGCCCTCGAAAACCCCGCGTCAGCGTCACAACCATAAACGAGAAGGTATCTCCGACCGAGCGATCGAATTCCTGGCCGGAAAGGCGATCTTCGTAAACGATCTCCTGTTCATGCTGGTAGCGGGAAAGATCGCGAGGCGAAATTGAAACCCAGGGTTTCACACCGACAAACAGGTTGGAAGGAGATTCTCCAGGCGGCGTCACCTGGCGAAAGATTTCAACACCGATAGGCTTCGTAAGCTTTCGCCCATCCATCGCGCGGAGTGGGGCCGTGAAACTGAGTCGTAGGGTTCGGCCTATTTGCACAACAGCGAGGTCGGTCACTTTCGTGGGCCGCTGGATACGAGGAGGGTGTGGCGGACCTTCCGCCGCGCAGTTCCAAAACAAACAGGCCGCGGCAAGAAACAGAGCCCCATGCAGAATTTTGATGTATTGACGAGAAGGCGGGATCAAGGGCGGCTCGCGTTTATAACGCCAGAGCGACGGAGTCGGCGTAACCAGATGCCAACACTTTGGCTTCTCACGGGATGACGCCCGTCAGTTTCTCCGGCATTTCATCAGGACTAGGGCGGTTGGGAATGTCTATAGGATGTAGCGACTCAGATCCTGATTCTTGACAATATCCGCCAACTGTTTCTGCACATACGCAACGTCAATCCGCACGTTCTTCTTTTTCAGATCGGGGCCTTCAAAGGAAATTTCGTCCAGTAACTTTTCCATAATCGTATGCAGACGTCGGGCGCCGATGTTCTCTGCCTGCTCGTTCACCAGGGCGGCATATTTCGCAACCTCTTCCAGAGCTTCATCAGTGAAACTCAACTTAATGCCTTCCGTCTCAAGCAAGGCCGTGTACTGTTTGACCAGAGCGCTTTTCGGCTCCTTCAGGATTCGGATGAAATCCTCCACCGTCAGCGAATGAAGCTCGACGCGGATGGGGAAGCGGCCCTGAAGTTCGGGAATCAGGTCTGAAGGCTTGCTCACGTGAAAAGCCCCAGCAGCAATGAAGAGGATATGGTCGGTGCGCACCATGCCATAGCGCGTGTTCACGGTTGTCCCTTCCACAATCGGCAGAATATCGCGTTGCACACCTTCGCGGCTGACATCCGGGCCATGGCCACGCTCACGGCCCGCAATCTTATCGATCTCATCCAGAAAAATGATGCCCGATTGCTCTGCCCGTTCAACCGCGATTCGCGTCACCTGATCCATGTCGATCAATTTGCTTTCCTCTTCCTGGATCAGATACTCCATCGCTTCCGAAACGCGCATGCGACGCTTCTTGGAACGCTGCCCGAAGAGGCCGGGAAGAATATCCTTGATGTTGATGTCCATCTCTTCGATGCCCTGCGAAGAGATGATTTCAAAAGCCGGGAAGCTGCGTTCGCGAACATCCACTTCCACCTGTCTCTCATCCAATTTTCCTTCGCGAAGTTGGACGCGCAACTTCTCGCGGGTACGCTGGTGCTGCTCGCGCTGTCGGTCGGAATCCTCAGGCGGGATTTTATCCGAGCGTTGCGCAGGCGTGGGAGGCAGCAGAAGGTCTAAAAGCCGTTCTTCCGCGTTCTGTTCGGCCTTTTCCGCCACCTCATTCACTTTCTCCTCGCGGACCATATCGATGGAGATTTCCACCAGGTCACGAATCATGGATTCCACGTCGCGGCCAACATACCCCACTTCCGTAAACCGCGAAGCCTCAACCTTGAGAAAAGGCGAATTCGTGAGCCGTGCCAGGCGCCGGGCGATCTCGGTTTTCCCCACGCCAGTCGGCCCGATCATGATGATGTTTTTGGGAAGGATTTCCTCCGCAAGCTCTTCCGAAAGTTTCTGACGCCGTAGACGATTCCGCAGCGCGATCGCTACCGAACGCTTCGCTTCAGCCTGCCCTACTACATACTTATCCAGTTCCGCCACGATCTGACGCGGAGACATTTCCTCCAACGTGGATGCGGTTTCAATGCTTTCAGGCAAGTAAAAAACCATTGGGAAAATCGCCCGCCGTGAGTTGTTCAGAGTCAGTTGCTCGTGATTCCTGGCAGGTTGCCATCACGAATCTAGGGCCAGACTTTGCCTCAAACCGAATACTTTCGGACCGTCTAAACCGTCCTTCCAGATTTTTCGGGATTCTCAGCCTGCCCAGCTAGGGAGCGAGGCTGAGGAATACAGACAGGCCTATAATTCCTCAATCACGAGGTGTTCGTTCGTAAAGATGCAAATCTGGCCCGCAATGTGCAATGCTTCTTCGACAATCGCCCTGGGGCTCAGGGTGGTATGTTTCGCGAGAGCGCGCGCGGCAGAAAGGGCATAGGGCCCGCCCGAACCGATCGCGACAATGCCGTCATCCGGCTCGATAACGTCACCGTTGCCGCTCACCAGATAGGTGTTTTTTGCGTCGGCGACCACCAGCAAAGCTTCCAGATGGCGGAGAGCTTTGTCAGTCCGCCAGTCCTTGGCCAGTTCCACAACCGCACGGCTTAAGTTTCCGTGATATTCCTCCAACTTCTGCTCGAAACGAGAAAAGAGCGAGAGGGCATCCGCTGTGCTGCCGGCAAATCCCGCCAGGACCTTATCACTGTAAAGACGGCGAATCTTTCGGGCGTTCTGCTTGACCACACTCTCGCCCATCGTCACCTGCCCATCACCTCCCATGGCCAGGTGCCCATTTTGGCGCACGCTCAGAATCGTCGTCGCCCGCACGCGTTGTTTTGGAGTCAAAGGCCTGCCTCCCAAGAGCCATTATAGCAGACGGCATGATTCCCTAGCGGGAGTTTACTCTAAAGCGGCAACGCGCACGCTAAGAAGTATCTGGGGTAGAAGAGGGGCTTTGAAGATCATATATATTACCGCTCGCCCTCCTGGTTTTTCGCCCTTTCACGGGGTGAAATTTCCCCTGATGTATGAGTCCTGGTGGTAAAAATATGGGCTTACACCTCAATCTAAAAAGTGGCACTGATCATCCAGACGAGTACACCTGATTGACTTATACCTCGATGAGTGCTATCCCATAGAGAGTTATTATTTGATAAACAGGAGATTGGTTGATGGCCGGAACTATCTTAGTTGCAGACGATAATCTGACCAACCAAAGGACTGCTACGGAAATGCTGACTCAGGAAGGGTTCGAGGTGGTTACGGTGGGAAACGGAATGGCAGCTCTGAAAAAGCTTTCCACGCTCAGGCCGTTGGTCGTGCTTGCAGATGTCGATATGCCTGGGAAGGACGGCTACGAAGTTTGCGAATTTGTGAAACATCAGCCTGAGCTTAGCAGCGTGCGTGTGCTGCTGGCCGTGAACGATACAGACCCTTATGATCAACAGCGAGGCGCACGCGCGCGGGCTGATGGAATCGTCAAGAAGCCCTTCGACCGCAAGGAACTGGTTTCCGTCATCATTCGCTATGCGAACGAATATGAGGCGCAACAACGCCGCGAGGAGGGCATGACTTCGGGCATTTTAAGCTCATGGTCCTCAGAAACCTCGCAGGAGGCTCCTTTCCCGATAGAGCAATCCGCGCCTTGCGGAACGATACCAGAAGGGCTACAAGTTACCGGGGCCTTACCGGCTACTCAGCCTGCTGAAGGATTGCCTTGGATGAATGACGCAGGAGGTCATCAGTCCGTTCCTACAGGAGCGCCGGGGCTTGAAGCCAAGGCTGCCGAGATCGGAACCGCGAACGAAAACCCGGGTGAAGCGCCGGAGATTTCTTTTCCATTAGCTGCCGATCAGGGAAATCCGGCGCCTTATTCAGAACTACATGTGAACTCGTCATGGGAGGGCGCTCCGATTCAGCAGTCGAATGAGGCTCCCCATTGGAGCTTACCAAGCGAAAATTTCACAAAAGATGAAACCCCGGGATTGGAAGAACATCCGTCCAGTCAAGCCTCGACAGCGGACTCGAATCTCCCGCAAGCTGACCGGACCTCGGAGGAGCTGTCGATGTCGGGCTGGGAGCTTCCCGATACATCCCCTGAGCCGTTTGTCGAACCTTTCAGTACGGACCTTGCGTTGGAAGGGGCATCTTCGGCGTCACAATACGAAGAGATGGTGCAGTCGATTTTTCTTCACCATTCAACAACGGCTCAGGTTTCTGCACCGGAAACAGCGGGTGGCGCTAAGTTGAGCGGCGGCAAAGTCACTCCTGAGAACGCCCTTGGATCTGAGGACCCTTCTCCGATTTCCTCGATTTCAAATCAAATTGAAATCTCAGAAACTGGTTCAGCAACTCCTAGCCATTCTGGTGCTTTGGACTACGCCTTTATCTCCTCCATTGTTCACAAAGTGGTCCTTTGCATGTCACCTCCCGTCCTCTCGCCCGATATGATCCAAAGCTTGGAACGAAAGATCATCCAGGAGATTACCTCCGAGTTGGCCACCCCTCCTGAACCCAAAGGCTCCCAATGAGAGTAGAGTGCTGAAAGACAGTTATGGATGCCGTCATTCCGAGCGAAGCGAGGAATCTCGTTCCGCATCAGAGCAATCTGCGAGATTCCTCATCGCTTTCAGTTCCCTGGAATGGCAGCATGTGAGAGTTTTTCAGCGACCGGCTAAACCGTCCTCCCCGGCTATGCTATGATCGGCGCATGAAGCCTTTCGTGCCAAAATAAAGGATTCATCACAGTTACCGCGGCATACCTTTGCCAGAAGCCTTTCAGGAGAACGACTCTCGGCGTAGCCTTGCTACAAGTTGGCCATGTCCAACATTGAGGCGATAGCGCCTGCGGTACTATGGGTGATGAAGGAGATTTGGATCAGTAAGATTGTAGAGGAGAGGAATGGAAGCGGAAATTCCAAAGGTTTACTCGCCGGAGAGCATTGAACCGCGTTGGGCGCGCTACTGGGTGGAAAAAAAACTCTATCGGCCTGGGGATGATCCGGCTCACCCACGATTTTGCCTGGTGATCCCTCCGCCCAACATTACCGGCTCACTCCACATGGGCCACATGCTGGAGCACACAGAAATCGACATTCTGATGCGTTGGCATCGCATGCGTGGCGAGGATGTTTTATGGCTGCCCGGAACGGACCACGCTTCAATTGCGACGCAGATGATTGTTGAGCGCGAGATTGGCCGCGAAGCGCTGCCCTCTCTCGAAGGCAGTCCCGACGCGGCGCGTGTCTGGCAGAGGGAAGGACAGCGGCTGCGGCTAGAAATGGGTCGTGAAAGGTTTCTGGAGCGCTGCTGGAAGTGGAAAGAGCTGAACGGCGGCACAATCAGGAAGCAGATGGAGCGGCTTGGCGCTTCGGTCGACTGGACTCGCGAGCGATTCACCATGGATGTGGCCTATTCGCGCGCCGTGGTGGAAGCGTTTGTGCGGCTCTATGAAGAGGGCTTGATTTATCGAGGCCAGTACATTGTGAACTGGTGCCCGCGCTGTGGGACCGCTCTTTCAGATCTCGAGGTTGTGCACGAGGAACGCGTGGGCAAGCTTTGGATTATCCGCTATCCTCTGGAAATCGGGCTGGGACCCATATCAGTCGCCACTACGCGTCCGGAAACCATGCTGGGAGATACAGCCGTAGCGGTAAATCCCAACGATCAGCGTTACGCCCACCTGATCGGGCAGAAAGCGCGGCTGCCACTGCTTGGACGCAGCATTCCGATTATTGCCGATGAATTTGTGGACCCCACCTTCGGGACGGGTGCTGTCAAGGTTACTCCCGCCCACGATCCCAACGATTTTGCAATAGGTCTCCGCCACAATCTGCCGCGTATTGCAGTAATGGACGAGCAAGCCCGCATGACAGAGGCCGCTGGACCCTATCACGACCTTGACCGCTACGAGGCACGTAATGCCATCCTGCGTGATCTTGAAGCGCAGGGATTTCTGGAAAGAGTTCAGGATCACTCTTTGAGTGTGGGCTCTTGCCAGCGCTGCAAAACCGTTGTTGAACCGCTGCTTTCTATGCAGTGGTTTATGAAGATGCAATCACTTGCCGAACCTGCGATCCAGGCGGTTCAGGACAGCCGCATACGAATCCTTCCCGAGAGCGGCATGAAAAAATATCTGAACTGGATGGAGAATATTCACGATTGGTGTATTTCGCGGCAACTCTGGTGGGGGCATCGAATTCCCGTCTGGTACTGCGACGGATGTGGAGAAGTGATCGCAGCGCGCGAGACCCCTACAAAATGCTCACGGTGCCAAGTTAACGCGCTGAGGGAAGAAACTGACGTGCTGGACACCTGGTTCAGTTCCGCGCTTTGGCCGTTTGCTACGCTCGGCTGGCCCGACCGGACACCGGACCTCCAGCGCTTCTACCCTAATGACCTGATGATCATGGGCGAGGACATCCTGTTTTTCTGGGGCGCGCGGATGATCATGCTGGGTCTGAAGCTCATGAGAGAGGTGCCGTTCCGGGAACTCTACATCCACGCTCTGGTGCGTGACGCTGAGCGCCAGAAAATGTCGAAGACTAAGGGAAATGTCCTGGATCCCCTGGAGGTGACATCGGAATTCGGAACCGACGCGGTGCGCTTCGCCCTGGCTATCAGCGCCGCACCAGGCACCGACATTGCCTTTAGCCGTGACAAAGTTGAGTCCTACCGCGCTTTTGCCAACAAAGTGTGGAACGCAGGTCGGTTTATTCTGATGTATTTGCAACATTTGCCCGATGCGGCTCAGTCACAATTGGGCGCGGCTCTGGAACCTATCCCCGAGCTTGGGTTCGACGCTGTGGCACCGGCGGGAACCAACGGAAATTTTGGCGACCGCCTTCGGCTGGTTGATCGCTGGATCTTTTCACGCCTCAGCGGGGTAACCCGCGAGATGGATGAAGCGCTGGCAGGTTTTCGGTTCCACGAGGCGGCTTACATCATCTATCACTTTTTCTGGCATGAGTTTTGCGACTGGTATCTCGAATGGGTCAAGCCGGAGATCACGAAGCCCGCGGAAGGTGCGAAGGCTCCCCCGGCGTGGATCAATCTGGTGCGAGTTTTTGAGGCGGCTCTACACCTGCTTCACCCCTTTATGCCATTCCTTACCGAGGAGTTGTGGCAGAGGCTTCCCGGGCGTGGAAAGGCGGTTTCGATCTCGCTGACGAGTTTTGAACTTGTCACCGAACGACTGCACGATCCGGTTTCTGAAACGCTGTTTGAAAGTCTTCAGGAGCTGATCGTTGCAGTACGCAACGCCAAGGCTGAGCGAGGACTGCAGCGTGAAAGGCCTAGCGCTCAGGTGGCGAGCGAGGATCTGCAACGGCTGGAGCTGTTTCGAAAGCATCAGGAACCCATTGCACGCCTGGCAGGTCTTGAGGCTGTCCATTTCGTGCATGGCCGGATGCCGGCGAATTCTGACAGAATTGCTGTGTCAGCTTCCATTGACCTTCGCATCTTCCACGAGGCCCAGGTTGACATTGCGGCGGAGCGTGCTCGCCTGGAGAAAGAGAGGTCGAAAATTGAGCAATCGATTTCCCAGGCGCAAAAGCAGCTCGAGAACCGGGAATTCCTAAGCCGGGCGCCCCGCGAGGTGGTCCGCGGGGTCGAGCAACGCTATGCCGAGCTCTCCGCGCATTATAAAAGGATTCTGGAATCGCTGGAACGATTGGGTGTAGATGACACGACTGCCTAGTGTCTTTCAGGTGATTTATGTCCCAGCCCACCGACCGCCGAATGGATCGCTTGATTCACCTGCTGGCAGAGAACGCAACGGTGGTGATGCCGGGCCCGAAGATCGCGAGTGAAATTGGCGTAACGCGGGCCACGGTGTGGGTGTGGATTGAACGGCTTCGGTCTTTGGGGATTGAGATTCAGGGTTATCCTGCAACCGGCTATCAACTTCGTGCTGTGCCCGATCTTCTCACCCCCAGTCTCGTTCGCCCGGAATTGGGGGAGTGTGAGCTTGGAAAGAAGATCGTCCACTACTTCCTCACAGGTTCTACCAACACCGTGGCGATGGGGTTAGCGGCCAACGGAGCGCCGCACGGAACGGTTGTTCTGGCGGAGGAACAGAGTGCTGGGCGTGGCCGTTTTGGACGCATCTGGTATTCCGAAAAATCGACTGGCATCTACTGCTCCATTATCTTGCGTCCGAACCTCTCCCCTTCGGCTGCTCCGATCCTGACGTTGTTGGCAGGTTTAGCAGGGCATCACGCCATTCGCAAGACCACGGGGCTTGTCACCGACATACGCTGGCCGAACGATCTGCTCATTAACGGGAAAAAACTGGGCGGTATCCTGACCGAAATGAACACCGAGCTTGATCGAATCCATGCGGTCGTCCTAGGCTTAGGTCTGAATGTGAATCATCGCAGCATGCCCAGGGATCTGCGATCGATCGCCACCTCGTTGCGGATCGAAGGGGGGCGAAAATATTCCCGAGTCCATCTTCTGGCTGCACTCCTCAGGGAAATTCAACGTTTTTACCTGCTGCTTCAGGAGCGGGGGAGTGCTGAGATCGTGCGTTCCTGGGAGTCCGTTTCCAGCTTCGCTCGCGGCAAGCGCGTCCGAGTGCTTTTGAATTCAGGAGAGGCGTTCGGCCTGACGCAGGGACTGGAGCCCAGCGGCGCCCTGCGTGTGCGGTTTGAGGATGGACACGAAGAAGCATTGATTTCCGGCGAGGTGCTGGAATTAAAGTAAACCGCCGCTCACAGCGCTGACAGAGGAGGTGCTTCTTATCATCAAGATGCTACTGGTCATCGACGTCGGAAATACCAACACAGTTTTTGGAATCTATGCTGATCAGTGTCTGCGAGGACATTGGCGGATTTCAACCAATCGCGCGCAGACCGTCGACGAATACGGACTCCTGATCCGCAATCTTCTGGCGTTAGACGGGCTTGAGTCCGGCGTGGTAAAACACGTCATGATTGCCAGCGTCGTTCCGCCTCTCAACAGCGTTCTCGAGGAAATGGTGAGGAAATATTTTCACCTCACGCCGGTCTTCTTGGGGCCGGGAACGCGGACGGGGATGCCCATTCACTACGATAATCCTCAGGAAGTCGGCGCCGACCGGATTGCGAATAGCGTGGCGGCCTTTGAAAAATATGGAGGTCCCTGCATTATTGTGGATTTTGGGACAGCCATTACTTTTGATGCCGTTTCTGCGCGCGGAGAGTACCTCGGCGGCGTGATCGCGCCCGGAATCGGTATTGCTGCTGAGGCCTTGTTTCAGCGGGCGGCGCGCCTGCCGCGTGTGGAGATTCGCGAGCCGGAGGCAGTGATCGGCACGAATACCGTGGGAAGCATGCAGTCGGGCTTGTTCTACGGAGCGATCGGCCTCGTGGATGGCATTCTGGACCGCCTCTGCGCCATTCTGGGCAAAGGAACGCGCGTGATCGCCACAGGCGGTCAGGCGTCTTGGGTGGCGCCGGTATCAAAATACAAGCCGCCTGTCGAAGGATCGCTCACTCTGGAAGGCTTGCGAATCATTCACGAACGCCACTTGAAAGGGGCAAGACGCAGAGCCTAACTGTTGATGACATCCGTTTGGGCGGGACTGGCCTTGGAGAATTACTACAATTATTTTACAGAAATTGAAGAATGCTTCCAGCGGGTTCGAGGCACGCCAACTTTGCTTTCAACTCTGGATTGGGCGCTGATCGAATCCTGGAAAGAGGCAGGGATTCCGCTCGAGGCCGTCCGCAGCGGCATCGAGCGCACGTTTGAGAAATTCGCAAAGAAAGGGCATCGCTTCCGGAAAGTGAATGGATTGGGTTACTGCACGCAGGAGGTGATGGTGGCTGCCGAGGAGATGAAAACGGCAAAAGTGGAAGGCGGCAATGGAAGTGCCGTTCATCCATCGAATCTCCCGTTCACGGCAGAGGAGGTACTCCGATATTTGGAGGATGGAATTTCCCGGCTTGGAAGTGCCGCAGACCAAGCGCGGAAAAATTCAAATTTTGATCTGGCGAAGGACTTTGACCAGGCTGCTTCTGACCTGCGGATGATTGCAGCTCAGACCGGAGAAGCGGTTCTAAAGGATCTGCAAGGCCTGGAGAGACAACTGACGGTTCTTGAGGAGAGGCTGACAGCTTCTCTCACACGAAGCTGTTCCGTAGACCTTCTCACACGGATGCACGAAGAAGCAGAGCGTGGGATGGCTCCTTTTCGGCGAACGATGAATGCCGCCCAGATTGAATCGCTGGAGCGGCAGTTCATTAAAAAGAAATTGTTCGAATACCATCAGTTGCCACGTCTGAGTTTATTCTACCTATGACGAGTTCAGGGGCGTTTGAGGCTGGTCATGCAATCGAACTCTTTTTGAATCTCTTTATTTGGCACAGATGGGCGCGCATCAGTTTCGCGAATTGAGATCAATCGAGATGCGCTTTGAGTTGATTCCGCAGAAATTGATTTTCGGTGGTGCGGCCTTGGGATACCACCAAGGTCTACCCGTCCTGGTCTCCCGGGCGCTTCCAGACGAACTCGTGGAAGCTGAGCAGGTCCGCAGGGCAAAGGGAGTAATTCATGCGCGTGTGACGCGAATTGTGAAGTCAGCCACCGAGCGGATTCATGCATCCTGCCCTTACTTTGAGGATTGTGGAGGTTGCCAATATCAGTACTTCCTGGCAGAAAAGCAGGCAGCCTGGAAGATTGCAATATTAAGAGAAACTCTTTACCGGCTGGGAGGAATTGAGTGGACGGCTGAAATCCCTGCTCATACCGCATTCCCGTGGAATTATCGCAATCAGGCGCAATTCAAAGTGGAGACCCTGTCTGGTGGGGGAGTGCGGCTGGGATTTTTTGCCGCTGAATCCCACCGGTTAGTGGATGTTGATTCCTGCCGCATTCTGTCTCCGTGTCTCAATAAGACTCTTTCCGATTTGCGCCGGCTCTTGCGCGACGAAGAACTCCCAGGGCTCCGGGAAATTGAAATGATGGCCGACAACCGGGATCAGCATGTGATGTTGCGGCTTCAAGGACAGGGGCTTTCCTTCCAGACTCAAGACTGGGGTCACAAAATTCTCGAAGAGTTACCGCAGGTGCAGACCGTAGCTCTAGACGGCATCAAGAGTGACACAAGGATTCTGGGTCAACCAGCACTTGCTTACCGCGTCGGATCTTTTGATTATCAAATCAGTCCAGGTTCCTTTTTCCAAGCCTCGCGCTTCCTTCTCCCTGAGCTTGCCGCCACGGTCATCAAAGCTGCCACGGGTGTGAAAACGCAGTTTATAGGCACAGTGGGGTCTCTTGCCCTCGACCTTTATGCCGGAGTGGGGTTGTTCACGCTTCCGCTGGCCCAACGTTTCAGAGAAGTATATGGGGTTGAGATGCATCCCGGCTCGGCAACCGATCTTGAGGCAAACGCGCAAGCCTGCGGCCTGTCTTCAATCGAAGTTATCCGCCAACCGGTATTTGATTTTTTACGGCGTTTTTCCGGTCCCTCCCCTGACCTCGTTGTATTGGACCCACCGCGCTCGGGTGTCGGCTACCCCTCGCTGAAAGCATTGGTCAGGCTTCAGCCACGGAGGGTTTTTTACGTCAGTTGCCATCCTCCAACACTGGCTCGTGATCTCGCTTTTCTCCTTCAGCAGGGTTATGTTATGACTTCCCTTGAGATGTTCGACTTTTTCCCGCAGACATACCATATCGAAACTTTTGCACAACTCCGTCGCGCGCATCTGTAAGTCGGATGTCGCTGGGTTGAGGGTAGGCATGGGGAGAGAATCTGCACCGGGGTTCGCGACTGAAGCTGCCTGTCCTCAGTCATTTCCTAGACCCTCATCGGCGCCCGGCGGATGAGGTTGTCATCCCATGAAAAGCCCCCTGTTGCTGCTCTCCGGTTGCTTTGCGCTTGGGGTTCTACTCTCACATGCGCAGGAAGGGCCATGGTTCTTATACATTCTCGTCTGTCTGGCCTGCACGCTTATAGGTCTCTTCGCGTTAGAACGAAATCGGCGCTACACAGCGGCCTTCAGCATCCTGGCGGGCTTTCTTTTTGCAGGAGCGTCATCCGCCTGCCTCTTTCAATATCGTTTTCCCTCTGACCATGTGGCTTACCTGAGTGGATGGGGCTTTGATCTCAGCCAGCCGGTTTATGTTAAGGGGACGTTGGCGACGGATCCTCTGCTCATGCCCTATGGGATGCAATTCGATCTTCAGGTGCGCTCGATTTCAGGAGGGAAGATAGCTCGCCACGCAACCGGGAAAATCCGCCTGCGTGTTTTCAATGGCCGGCACGCTTCTCTTCCGGCGGCTTCGCTGGGCCTCCATTACGGTGACGTGATATCGGCTCCGGCTCGTTTACGCCGACCGCATAACTATGAAAATCCCGGTGGCTTCAATTATCGTCGCTGGCTTCAATCGATCCAGGACATCACCTGGGAAGGAACCATCGAGCAGCCTGATCTCATCGAGAAGCTGCCTACCACCTGCTCGCCTTCTTTCCGGCGATGGATTCAAGTTGTCAGACAGAAACTGCTCGATAGCATCGATCAGCTCTATCCACCCTGGTCTCTGGAAGGGCGCAACGGTGCTGTATTAAAGGCCATCCTGCTGGGTGATCGCTCCTCGCTTGACTCAAACACGGTTGAAGACTTTCGCAAGAGCGGCCTCTATCACCTGCTGGTGGTTGCGGGCCTGCACGTCGGATTGCTGGCCATGCTGGTTGGTGGCCTCTTGCGCTTGCTGCGCCTGCGCGAGCCCTGGAGGGCTGCCGTCTTGATTCTATTTCTCGGATTGTACGCCACGCTAGTTGAACAGCGCGCTCCGACGTTGCGCGCAACCCTGATGATCATGGCCTATCTGCTGGCGCGACTGCTTGATCGTGAGCAACCCGCACTCAATGCAATCGGGCTGGCTGCATTGATTCTGCTCTTCCGTCGGCCAGCGTGGCTCTTCGATTCAGGTTTTCAGCTTTCCTTTGCCGCCGCATTACTGATTGCCGGGCTTGCTGTGCCCGTTCTCGAGCGAACGACAGAACCTTACCGCTGTGCCCTGCGCCACATTCAGGATCCCTCATATGACGTCGCTCTTGAGCCCCGCCTCGCTCAGTTTCGCTTGGATCTTCGCCTCGCAGCAGATTGGACGATGCATAGGCTTTCCTTCCTGAGCACACGACCTAGCTTGGCTCTTAAGGTGTTGGCAACGCCGGTGAGAATTGTGATCTGGATTATTGATCTGCTGATTTTTTCCGTGATTGTGCAGATGGGTTTATTGCTGCCAATGATTGAGATTTTCCATCGTGTGACGTTGGCGGGGATTGGACTGAATGCGTTGGCAATTCCCCTGATGACTCTCCTCCTCGCCATCGCAGTCCCCGTGGTAATTCTCCATGCGGTAGCTCCAGCGTTGACGGCCTTACCTGCGAAGCTGCTTTCTTCAGTGATGACTTGTCTCTTCAGCCTGACTCAGATTCCTCAAAGGACTCATTGGCTCTCCTTCAGGGTTCCTGATCCGCCGCTGTGGGTGGCGTGGGGGTTCGCACTTTCCATCGGACTGGCAGCCTGGGCGCTCGCTTTTCACTGGCGGATCTTTGGCAAGTCCGCGGCACTCGCCGCCATGGCTTTTGGAGTGTTGCTCGCGCTCGATCCTTTCGCGCCACGACTTCCGGAAGGGATGCTCCAAGTAGCGGACCTCGACTGTGGAGGCGGGAAAGCGCTTTTCCTGACGCTCCCTGATCGGACAACCATGCTGGTGGGCGCTTGCGGAGGGAGCCGAAGGAGGTGGGGTGGCGGCGATCCCTTCCGCGCCCGGCGGTGGGATCCGGGCGAAAACATCGTTTCACCTTACTTATGGTGGAGGGGAATCAAAAGGATTGATATTTTCCTTCTTACGAATTCTGGGACGGATTATCTGAGCGGCGTGCCAGCCATTCTACGTAACTTTCGAGTGAAAGAATTCTGGTATGGAGAGCTTCCATCGCATCAAGCGGAAGCAAGCCTCTTTGAGCTATTACAGCAGCGCGGGGTGCGAGCGCTCCGGCTTGCGGCTGGTCAGCGAATCCAGGTCTCGAAGACTTCGTTTGATGTTCTTGCAGCTCCAGGCGAACAGGATTCCAATGCGGATGCCGACTTGGTTCCTTCGATTGCCCTTCGAATTTCCGGGCCAGCAGGATCAATTCTGCTTGCCGGCGACCTGCGCAGCGAGGGAATCAAAAAATTACTGGAATCCCAAGCACCGATCCAGAGCGATATCCTGCAGGCGCCGCACGGCGCTCTTCAAGCCGACCTGCTTTCTATGCTGGTCGAAAGGGTGGACCCTCGTCTCACGTTGGCAGCACGCGGAGAAATCAGCTCCGAAGAAGCGCTTAACACCGAAGCGTCACAATCCTTCAGGAAGGCCGACACAGAGTTTTTGCGAGTGGGGATGGATGGCTCGGTCACGATCAACCTGCGAGGTCCTGAACTCGCGGTCGAGCGCTACCATGAGGAAGAACCTTAATCTATAGGTGCAAGAAACGATGATTGGAGAACTCGAAATTCCTTACTTTGGTCGTCATGCTGATTCAGGGGTGCAGCATCGATTGTTCACGAGGTTGTTTTTTGACGGAAACCAGATTTCCTGTGATCGTGCCCACCAGCATCATCGCTTTAATGCGCAGCGGAAGGCGTTCCTGATCGTCGCTGAACCAGATCAACATTCGCCCTTTCTTCTTGTAAAGGTCTCCGAGGGCGTGCGGTTCCACACGGAAGGCGTAGCGGGATCCTATCGGAGTTTGAACGCGCTCGCGTTGTTGAACATCGACCAGCACTTCATGGGTTTTGGAGCCGTCATTCACGGGAATTTTGATCTGCTCTCCGATATGCATTGGCATCCGACGCAGATAATAGAACGCCGTGACAATATCCTCCACACATGCTGGAATTGAATTCTCAGCCTTCTTGACCGGATGACCGGGCTTGCTGAGGTCTTTTTCGTCCAGAATGGCTACCTTGCGAGCACTATCAAAGACAATCTGAGTCTGCTTATGCCGGCGACCCTCGTTGATGGTCTTGAAAATTTTCTGCGAGCAGAGGGTTCGAGGATCAAAAACCGAATGGTAAGCATTGTCGATATTGAAGAGCAATGAGACGAATCCTGAAGAGCGGGCAGTGGTGTCGATCTCATAGTCATCCTGAGATCCGCTGCCAAGCTGCTTGAGCGAGGCCACGACCTGCCCCGCGGGAAAGACAGACCAGGTCACGTTATAAGTCAGTGTTTCGCCGGGAGCAAACGGCAGGGGTTCGGATGCCGTCGAGGTCGCAAGGGCCATTCTGCTTATTGAGAGAGCCAGCATCAGGACGCACAATCTTTGCGGAAATCGAAAAGGCATAAGCCTGCTCTTCAGCAATTTGTTAAAAAGGTCTTGCGCCGCCACCCCGTGGCCCCACACACTCACTGCGTCATTTCACAAAACAACAGAAGGTTAGACGCTTGATGTCTTGAAAAGGTCAACTCCTAGCTCCGCGTTATCGTAACATCGTTTTAACGATGAGGAAAACAAGGATTGCAAAATAGCCGCAAGCAGCCTCATATTCACGATTCTTTTTATAACGCCCCCATTGGAATTGACCGGCCTCATGGAACCGTCGTCCGGGAAGCGGTATGAACAAAGGGACGTTGCGGGCGTATGCTTCATAAACCGGGCCGAATTTCAGGCGTAGAAACGCTTCTTCTGACCGCATCACAGGTATATAAATCAAAGCGAATAAGATGATGAAAGCTATTCCCATAAGCCACGAAGCTCCAGCGATCATCAAACCCAGCCCGAGCATGAAATTCCCCAAATAGAGAGGGTTTCGGGTGTATTGAAAAGGTCCGGCCCTGGTAAGGCGCTCGTTCTTATCGAGAAATCCAGCGGCAAGAAGGCGCAAAATCAACCCCAAAAGAGCGATGCTGAAACCGAGGATCAAAAGCACCGGAGTCGGTTGACTCAACACCAGGTATACGATGGCGAAGGCAAAGCTGAGAGGCACACGCCATCGCGCCGCCCAGGCTGCATAGCTATGCGCCACGAGACCTCACTAGACGTTCGCGAACCGCTTCAAGGACTTCGGAGACCGAAATCCCATCAAGGAATTTCGGGTTTCGGGTTTTGCGTGTGTGGTTGATAGGTCCTCGGTTCGAGAGAGCAATGTCCGCAGGGGAAAACGGGCCGTTGCGCCGGGGGTCTGTAGGGCCGTGAAGCGCGACAATCGGAACTCCGAGGGCGGCGGCGATATGCAGAGGTCCGGTATCGCCTCCAACAAACAGACGGGCACGGCGGCACAGGGCCAGATATTGGCGCAAGGTTGTGGGAATATAACAGGCGCGCTGCGAACCGGAGCCCTGAATGATCTCGCGAATTTCCTCTTCCTCAGCCGGGGAGCCGCTCATGACGATGCTCCATGGCAATTCTTTATCGAGTTTCTGGAGCAGAGCGCTATAATTCGCCGGAGGCCAACGCTTGGTAATCCAGCCCCCTCCGGGATTGATCAGGATGAAATCTTTGATTTTAAGATTTTCGAGCGCAGACTCCACAAAGAAGTCATCCTCCGCGTGCTGCGGTAAAGGGAACTGCCAGACTTCGGAGCGCGCTCCAAGCCATTTCGCCAAAGCCAGATTTTCTTCAATCACATGTCGACCTATAGGAACGGGCACCTCCTCCGTATAGAAGAGTCCAGCCCCTGGCTCGCGATGCTGATATTTTGCGAATCCGATGCGGCGTGGCGAGCGGCACATCCAAGCGATAAGGCCTGTTTTGACGAGCCCCTGAAAATCTATGACCGCATCGAAAGGTTCCTGGCGGAGAGCTCGGCCAGACCGGACGATTTCCCTCAGAGTTGCAATCCGACTCAAGTTTCGGCGCCATTCCAGCGTGTCAAGAGTGATGAGGCGCTTAAGATAAGGGTTATTTTTCAGCAGACAGGCATATCGAGTTTCAACGGCCCAGGTGATTTCTGCGTCCGGAAACGTATTCCCTAAAGCGGCGACCGCCGGCAGCGTGTGCACAATATCCCCAATCGAGCTCAGGCGAATTACTAAAAATTTCTGCGGGTGTTCAGACATGCGAGCGGCAATTTTGGAATTACGCCGGAGGGTGTTTAAAGCGGTTGCGAATATCGACCAGAATCTTACGCGTCGAATGACTTTTCGTGTCTCCCACAATGCGCACCGTCCCCCCCAGACTTTCAATGACTTTTGCTTCAGGCACGGAGGCTTCCGAATAATCGGTTCCTTTACACTGGATGTGGGGTTTCAGATCGCGCAGAATCTCTTCGGCTGTGAGGCCATCAAAGATGGTCACAAAGTCCACGCATTCGAGAGCCGCGATTAATTCCGCCCTCGCATTTTCAGACATTAGCGGCCTTCCAGGACCCTTCAGACTTCTGACAGCGCGATCGCTGTTGATTCCCACGACCAGAACATCACCCTGCCGTTTGGCGTCTTGCAAAAAACGAACGTGGCCGACATGCAACAGATCGAAGCAGCCATTTGCCAGGACTACCTTCAGCCCGCTTTTTTTGAGGCGGTCGCCAAGTGAAGGTAGTTCCGATCCCAGGATAATCTTCTGATTCACGCGTTTCGAATGGCTTCTTCCAGTTCTCGTCTGCTGACGGTAGCTGTTCCACTCTTCATCACTACCAATCCTCCCGCACAATTCGCAAGCATGGCAGCATGCAAAAAGCTCGCCCCCGCCGCCAAAGCAAGAGTAAACGCCGCAATCACTGTGTCACCGGCGCCCGTGACGTCCGCCACCTGGTCGGACCCAAAAATAGGCAGGATCTGTGGCTTGCGCCGGGGCTCGTAAAGCACCATGCCCTCCCGCCCACGCGTCACGAGTAAGGCCCGAAGAGAAGCCGTACGTAAAAAGCGATAGGCCAGCTGGTGCAGAAGATCAATCTCGTCCCCAATTCGCCGTCCGAAGGCCGCTTCCATCTCCGGCTCATTGGGCGTTGAGGCGGTGACGCGGCGATAATCCAGAATACGATACCTGGAATCTACGGTAACAGGCAGATAAATTCCACGCAAGCTCTTCTGAAGGTGCATCAGCTCTTGAGCGTCGACAGCTCCATATCCGTAATCTGAGATCAATAAGGCTGAGGATTCTTTCAGGAGTGGAAGAGTTCGCTGGCGAAGTTCGAACCGGGAATTTCGCGACAATATTTCCTGCGGCTCGCGATCGATGCGAACAATCTGTTGAGCGTGGCCATGTCCCAGCCTGCCCAACACACGAGATTTGGTAGGTGTAGCATAATTCGGGACTTTCGCTATCCAGCGCGTTGAGACTCCCTTCTCCTGAAAATAACGGAGCAATGCTTCACCGGATTCATCCTCCCCGACAGCACCAAGCAGTTGAACCCCGGCACCGAGCTCAACCAGGTTATTAGCCGCATTGCCGGCACCGCCCGGCACAATGTCTTTCCGTTCCTGCCTCAAAATCAGGACAGGAGCCTCTCGGGAGATGCGGCTGATCTCTCCATGAATGAATTCATCTGCCACGAGATCTCCAAGGACGCTGACGACCTGTCGAGGAAAACGGTGAATCAGCGAGAGGAGACTGCGGCGGTCGCTGGAGGATATTTTCATGATTTCTTACCGGGAAGGCGCATTATGACATGCAGGACCAGATTCTTCTTTTCTCAGCAAGTTCCCAGAATCATCCGTCATCGCGATAGGCGTTCGCAGAATCCTATTCCCACACAAGCGGGAGTCTTACGCCACACCGCTTTGAGTCGTGGTTGCGTTTCGTGACTCAGGCCAAGGGTGACGGTTTTCCACGCGCAGGATGATCATGCGCCGCGCCCAATTGTTTGACCAGTTCCAACGCGACTCGATAAACCGTGGAAACGGCAACACCCTCCATACAGCGAAAATCGATGGGGCACACGCGCAGGCCACAGGGGCTGCACTCAACCGGGTGCCGGACCATCCTGGCATTCGGGCCGAACGGACCCGTGGCGTAGAGATTGGTTGAGCCGAAAATCCCGATCACCGGCAGAGCCATGGCTGCTGCAACATGCATGGGTCCCGAATCATTCGTAATCACCAGGCGGCAGCGCTCAAACAAAGCCATTGACTGACGCAACGTCGTTTCTCCGGCCACGAGCGTCGGGGTGTGCTCCATCTCTCGCGCGACTTCCTCGACAAGAGTTCTTTCCGCCGCCGAGCCAAACAAAAGCACGTCGGCGTGAAGAGTTTCGATCAGTCGGTCGGCCAGCTCTGCGAATCGTTCGGGAGACCAGCGCTTGGCCGGTCCATAGGAAGCGCCAGGGACCATCGCGATGAGAAACCGTGGCCCGCCGAGTCCAAGAGACTCCAAATGTCGTACTGCCCAGGCTCTTTCCTCCGGTTGAACCGTGAGACGGATTTCTTCCAGCGGGCAAGGCGGCTCGGGCTGCGGAATAATGCCCGCGCGAAACAGCAGGTTCAGATAATAGTATGCCTGATGGCCATATGCCGCCGGGGGAGGTGTCTCAATGGATTCCGTCAATAGAAAGGCGCGTCCGTCGCGTGCATAACCGATTCGGTTGGGAATATTGGCCCGCCAAGCCATCCAGGCGGCGTGGAAAGCATTCTGAAACAAAATAGCTGCGTCAAAACGCTCTTTTCTCAGTTGCTGAATCAGCGCGTTGAACCCTCCGGAACCGCGATGCTCACCTTGCGGATCAAAGACGATTTGCCGGTCCAAAGCCGGATGACGATCATAGACACTGCTGACCCAGGGTTTCGCCAACACGACGATTTCGGCCTCGGGAAAACGTGCCCGCAAGGCTTCGAGAGCGGGTAAGGAGATGACAGCATCTCCAATCCAGTTGGTTGCCCGCACAAGAATTTTTCTCGGTTCCCGCAACAGGCTCCCACGAATAATCAACGGTCAATCCTTCTTCCTGACGGTGACTCCTGGCGTCAAAAGCGTCTGGAGCGAGTATAACAAAAGCCGGGAGTAATGCGGCATACGCTTCATGAGAGCTGAGCACGAAACATGCTTAATTTGCGACGAAGGTTCCGGTGGGGGGTGGACTTAAGAAGCATGCGTCGTTTCCAGGTTTCTCTTTTCGCTTAATTTGTAGCAGGCGGAGGATGAGAGGGCTGAAAGCGCGGAATTGGTCAGCATTGTCGTTCCCATTTATAATGGAATCCAGCCGCTTCAGGCGCGAGGCTGGAGAATGCCTGGCGTCGGTAAACCGATTTCACCTGAATCATCGTCAAGCCATTCCATTCGCAGGGTGGCTGCGGGTGAGGGCGCGTTCGCGAGTATCCGACGGCGCATAAGGGGGTAAAATAACGTCTGATGATCACTGCCCAGATCGGTAAAGGCGGGAAATATCTGGTTGACCGCATCATCGGCGGCTTTGTGCGCAGAGGCGTAAACCCGAATGTCCTCACTTCTATCGGGCTGCTGATCAATCTCGTCGCCGCTTATCTTTTCGCAGCAGGTTATTTTCGATGGGCGGGAGTTACGATTATCATTGCCGCCATTTTTGACTTAACGGACGGACCGGTCGCCCGCATCAGTCACCGGGTTACCCCCTTCGGAGGATTTCTGGATTCTGTCCTGGACCGCTATTCCGATCTGCTTCTGCTGGTCGGGTTGCTGGTGTTCTATAGCCGCGCCAATCGATTCTGGTATGTTGTCCTGGTTGCCATCTGCATGATCGGTGCCATCATGACGAGCTATACGCGCGCTCGCGCTGAAAACGTTATCCGTTCGTGCAAAGTTGGATTCCTCGAGCGGCCCGAGCGGATTGTGTTATTGATCATCGGAGCGCTTTTTGACCGCATGGCTCCGGTCTTGTGGGTCATTGTGGTTTTTTCAAACCTGACCGTCCTTCATCGCGTGGTGCACACTTACCGCGAAACCCAGCGGTTGGCCGACCGGCTTTAGAAACCTGCCCGGTGCATCCAGAAAGGGAAATATGGCAGTGCAGCTTGACCTTCGGGAAAAGGGAGCGATGCGCAATGGAGAACGCATCACTTCCAAAGAACGCTTGTTTATGCAGTTTCTGGCGTTTGGAGGGTGCGCAAATATTGCGGAATTGGTGCATTCCTTGAAAACGGCTGCTTTTGAAAGCGTTCTTTATGCCGATCTTAATGACCCGCGCGGCGTGGCGCTGCTCACCTGGAGCAGAAACCCGGATTTTTTTGTCACCACGGTTCGAGAATTCTTATTGGCGCGGCCTTTTTCTGCACTTATCCCCAAACCCGAATTTACAATGTTCGGGCGGACTTACGCCGTCGGGCATGAGCCGAATCTTGAGGATTGGCTCTTTGAGAAACCTCGACATACCGTACTGAATCCTGACTGGCCATGGGCAATCTGGTATCCGCTGAGGCGGTTGGGAGCCTTCTCTGGATTGTCCTCCGAGGAAAAAAGCTCGATTCTGAGCGAACACGGCCGGATTGGACATGCCTTTGGCGAGGCCGACTATGCCCATGATGTTCGTCTGGCCTGCTTCGGGTTGGATAAGAATGACAATGACTTCGTCATCGGTCTCCTGGGCCGAGAGCTTTATCCGCTCTCGGCTTGCGTCCAGGAAATGCGTAAGACGCAGCAGACTTCCCGCTATATCCAGAGCATGGGCCCCTTCTTTGTCGGTAAAGCCATCTGGCAAAGCTGCTACCAGAAAGAATAACCCTGCCTCAACCCTTACAGATCGAAAGCAAGAACGCACAGGATGAACGGGCAAGGCAATGCTCGGATTAGCTGCGTCTATCCGTTCCGGCTTGGGATGAGCCCCATCCTTCCGAAATGATCATGCCTGCTAGAATAAGTGCAGATCCCAGCAGAACGCGATGTCCCAGCTGCTCACCCAGGACCCAATAAGACGTTAATGCCGCAAAAACAGGTTCCAGAGCAAAGATGAGCGCCGTGTGCGCGGCTGGCACGTACCGTTGCGCCCAAATCTGGATGGCAAAGGCAAAGCTGGTCGCAAAAATGGCGGTCACTGCAACCGCCAAGATCAGCCCTGGCGTCAAGTGCAGCCTTCTTCCCGGGTCAAGTGGCAGTCCCAGCATTGCGAGCCCTCCTACAGTCAGAATATGCATTGGCGCCAGTTGGATGATTGAGTATTGATGCGTATAGGTGTCCACCAGCACGATGTAAACTGCGAATCCGATAGCTCCCAACAAGGTCAGGACGTCGCCGCGATTCATGGCACGGAGGCCAGAGGGCAAGACGAGCAAATAGATTCCGCCAAGGCCCAGAAAGGCCCCTGCGAAACCAGGCCGGCCCAAAGGTGATCCTCTGAACATCACGATAAGGGGAACGAGGATAACACTGAACCCGGTAATGAACGCGCACTTGGCAGGTGTGGTATACTCCTGCCCCCAGGTTTGAAAAAAATATCCAAGAAATAGGAAGAAACCCAGCACGATTGCTGGTCGCAGAACCTTTGAGGTCACCCTTCCTCTTCCGAGAATGAAAAATAACAACACTCCTGCCAGTGTGAATCTTGCTGCGAGAAAAACGAGAGGAGAGGCGTCATTGAGCGCTTCTTTGACGATGATAAAGGTTGCGCCCCAGATGAACGTGATCGTCACCAGCAAAATTTCCGCTTTCAGTCGGTGTGATAACGGCATGCGATTGGCGAGATGGAATGTATCAGCGGCAACGCAAAGCGGAGCCTCATCAATACCGGACTCTGATAAGCCATAATCCTTGGGCAGGGGCTGTAGGCCCGGCCCGGCTGCGATCCCGCGCATTCAGGATATTCCGGATCTCTTCAGGAGACAGCCGGCCGCGTCCTACCAGGAGAAGGGTCCCTACAATATTTCGAACCATGTGCTGCAGGAAACCATCGGCGCAGACCTCATAAGTAAACAGCTTGGTCTGCGGCCTCCAGAAAAAATATGATGAAAAAATCCGGCGAATATTGGATTGGCTCTGCGGGCGGGCGGGTATACCCGTCCCCGTGTCCTTGTTTCTAGCAGACCTCGCGTCCGAAGCGGCGAACGAAGTAAAGTCGTGCTCCCCCTCGATCAGCTTTGCCGCTTCCGCCATCCTGCGATGATCGAGGGGACATGGCTCGTGATAGACAAATCGGGAGAGGAAGGGAGGGCACACAGGCGCCTGCAAAATCCGATAGCGATAGGTCTTGGCCTGCGCATCGTACCGCGCATGGAAATTAAGCGGCGCTTCCGAAACCTGGAGAATTCGAATCGTCGGAGGGAGAGAGTCATTGAGTGCTTTCCGGAGATTTTCGCACGGAATGGGATTTGTCGTCCGGAAATTCGCCACCTGGCCTGCCGCATGGACTCCGGCGTCAGTACGCCCTGACCCAACCAGATGAATGGGTTCGCCACTTAGCGTCTTTTCCAGCGTATCCTCCAGGCAGCCTTGAATAGTCGGCTTCTCGGGCTGGTATTGCCAGCCGCAAAAATCGGTGCCGTCATAAGCAATTTGCAGCCGTAAATTTCGCATGCGCGTGAAAGGTTTCTGTAGCGATATCTTTCGACGGGTTAAGGGGCTGGCTACACTTTACCGCGGGCAATAAACTTCCCGCGCAAGCGTCTGAAAAAAGAAATGCCGACGCCGCCTTTTCAGACGTCACGCCGGCATGTCGGACAGCTTTTAAAATAAAGACTATACCGTGAAGGAACTGCCGCAACCGCAGGTCGATTTCACATTGGGGTTCTCAAACTTAAATCCCGATCCTGCCAGGCTTTCCACGTAATCGATTTTGGTGCCTTTGAGATACATCAACGAGGCTTGATCAACAAAAACCTTCAAGCCATCAAACTCAAAGGTCTTATCAATAGGGCTGGTTTCGTTCTCAAAGTTCATCTGGTAAGAGAACCCTGAGCACCCTCCCCCTACAACCGAGACTCTCAACCCAAGCGGCTGAGGTGCCTGCTGTGCCAGGATTTCCTTAACTTTTTCGACCGCAGTAGGGGTCAAATCCAGTGAAGTCGCCATCTTAAGCTCCTTATAACAAAGCCTTTACAATTTCAAATTAGCAAATCCGACCTTAAAATGCAAGAATTCTGAGTTTTGAACTTTCATCCCAACACTATCTTCGATGGTGGGTGCGTTGCTGCGTGGCCTTTTGAGCGTTCGCTTTGGCGCGCTCCGAGGCCATTTGCAAACTCTGTGGATCAATCTCCACATTTGAAACCGTCAGCACGAAGCTGGGCGTGTTGGTATAAGCGGAAAGTGTTCCCTTAAATCGAATCGGGTCTCCCAGTTGGAGATATTTCGCATCGGCTTGGTTTGTGATCAGGACCAACTGATAGACGCCAGCCTTTCCCCGACTATCGGGGAGAACATCAGCCTTCACCTCATAAGTTCCCGGATCACTTCCTGGAGAAACACTTTCCACAAATGCCACAATGCCCAAAGGTTGTCCCTTGAGGCTTCCCCAGGCCTCCTGAGTCTGGTTCCCACCCACGGCCAAGGCATCCTCAACTGTATAGAACGCGTCGACGTTCGGATTGCCCGTTTTGGCGTGTTTGGGCGGAGGGGGCACATTAAAGCCTGAGGGCGGGTTCACGCTTGTAGCTGCCTTGGCTTCCAGGTCGGTTTCCCCTTCATCCGAACCGTGACGGCTCACATAAACCTGCCCGTAAAACTTTTCGAGGGCCGACAAGTTAGGCGTGTGCTGTTGCTGTGCCAATGAGACTGCTCGCGCCAAATACCATAGTGAACTGTTATAATCCGCTGGTTTTATATAAAGATAAGCTTGGCCCAGGAATGAGAAAGTGTAAGGGTCTTTTGGGTTATCCTCGGCCGCCGCTTTGAGGTAGGTGACAGCATCATTGAAGTCTTTCTGTTGGAGCGCCGCAAAGCCCAAAGCGCGGTTGAAATCCGCGCGATATTGCTTAATCTGGCTCTCAAACGCTTCCTGAGAAACATTCGCAGGCTTCTGCACCTGTTGCAGCAATTGCAGGCCTTCCTTCGCTTCACTTTGGGCGTCAGAGAGTTGAGTGGAAGCATCCGAAGCGCCGGGCTTATAGATATAAGGGAAAACGTAAGTCAGGTAATGCAAAGCCGTAATCTTGATGGCGTTGTTGGGATTATCCTTTAGCGCATCTTTCGCAGCGCTCATCGCCTGATTGACTTGATTGAGCTGCACGTAAGACTGAAGCTTGAGGATATCAGCTTGGGCTTTAAAATCTGATGTGGGGTACTTTTGCAGGAATGCATCCGCCGCCGAAATCTTTCCCTGCGGATTGGAAGCCTTCAGGATTTCCTGGAATGCATCATATTCTGCCCGGCTCTTCCATTGCGGTGCTTGATTGGCTGACGCCTGACCGGCCGGAAGGCCTGCCGGGGCTGCTTGAGTTCCCTGATGCTGCGCTCCCGCTAACAACGTCTCAGGATCGTTTACTGGCATTCCCCAAAGCGTTAGGGAGACGAAACAGGCAAGCAACCCGGCGCTTAAAAAGGTGATTGTCCTTTTCATGGAACAGCTACCTCTTGTTTGATATTTTCAGTTTATTTCGGATCGGCAGGGATAGGCAACGGCTCCCCCATGAAACTCAGGGTTTTGTCAACCAATCGCAAACATGCCCGTCGGCAATTCCTGCGAGCCATTTGGAATACCAAGAGTTCAAAAATTTTGCAAGTAAAATCTCATTTTGGAATCCTATCTCAGAGTTTGGCACATCCTGATCTGTGCGATGGATCCAAGCCTCCATTGAATTAGATGCAAACGAAGTCCTTCGTGGGAGGTCTCCTCGGATCATGTCTGCTCTTCCGGCGGGCAGCAGACGCGGGCGAACCAGCAGCCACCTCCCTGCTATTACCTTATCATGGAATCTCTTTGCTCTCTGCCTCGTTTCTCTGCGGCTTATACGATTCACTTTGCAAATAGCCCTAACCTTTTGCTATTCGTCTAGGGTTCTTACTTTTTAGCGCTTCAAGGATATCAGGGTCAAGGAGTTTGCGTGGCGTTCAGTCCTATCGATCTCGCCATCATCGTTGCCTACCTCATTAGCATCACGATTTTCGGTGCCCATTTTCGCAAGCGTCAGCGTAATTTGCGGGATTACTTCTTGGGAGGCCGTGAGCTCCCCTGGTGGGCGATCACGCTTTCCATTGTCTCTGCTGAAACCAGCATTCTGACCATCATCAGCACGCCAGGCATTGCCTTTGCCTCGAACATGAACTTCCTGCAACTGATTTTTGGCTATCTTGTGGCACGAGTGGTGGTGAGTTTTGTATTGATTCCCAAATATTTTGCCGGAGAAATCTTCACGGCTTATCAATTCATCGAACGTCGCTTTGGGCGTGTGCTCAAGGTCTTTACCGCCGGCTTATTTCTCTCCACACGGGCACTGGCCGAAGGGGTGCGTGTCTTTGCCATAGCGATCGTCTTTGAAATTATTTTCAAGACCGGCATTCTGCCCGCGGTCGTCATCATAACCGTTCTGACGCTGGTATATACCTTTGAAGGTGGCTTCACCGCCGTCATCTGGACGGATGTCACCCAGTTGACTATTTATCTCAGCGGTAGCGTCGTGGCCTTGATTCTGGCGTTGCACTGGGTGCCGGGAGGCTGGGCGACGGTAAACCATCTGGCGCAGGTTTACGGTGGGAAGCTCCAGGTCTTTGATTTCCGCTTCAACTTTCACGAGCCTTACCTCTTCCTTTCCGGTCTGATCGGCGGCACGTTTCTCACCAGCGCCAGTCACGGGACGGACCAATTGATCGTCCAGCGGCTGCTGGCAGCACGCACCAAACGACAAAGTCAGGCGGCGTTGCTTTCAAGCGGCTTGGTAATTCTGTTCCAGTTTGCGTTATTCCTCGTCATTGGCGTTGTCCTTTTCGTTTATTACCATGCTTATCCGCCCGCTAAGCCATTTGAAAGGCCGGACCAGGTCTATCCTTTCTTTGTGGTGCATTCACTGCCCACAGGTTTGTCGGGACTGTTGATTGCTGCCATCGTCGCGGCCGGAATGGCCAACCTGAGCGCGGCCCTCAATTCGCTTTCCTCCAGTTCTGTGATGGACTTCTATCGTCCCTTGATCCAACCCGGGCGCGATGAGAAGCACTATCTGCGCGTTTCGCGCGCCGCCACGATTATTTGGGGCATGGTGCTTATTGTTTTCGCACTCGGCGCCCACTTGCTTCAAGCGAGCGTTCTGGTGCTGGCCCTCACGATCGCATCATTCCCATACGGCAGCATGCTAGGCATCTTTCTGCTGGCAGTGCTCTCGAAGAAGGCTCATTGGAAAGGCACGCTGACAGGCGCCCTGGTGGGGTTAGCGGTCCTGCTGTGGGTCATGATGTTCACTGACGTCGCATGGACATGGTATGTGGCGATCGGCGCGGTGACAACCTGTGTGATCGGGTGGCTGGTGAGCCTCGTATGGACTCCAACAAAAGAAGGATGACCCATTCTTGCCAAACGAACGGCAGCCAAGGACCGATACAACCGCCATGGAATTAAAAAATAACCGCGCGTTACTTGGCTCAGGTTAAAATGCCATCCAGGGGGTCGATGACCGGGAGATTGCTGGTTCGCGCCCGTCAATTCCCGCCTCGATAGCGGTCCATTAAGAACGGAAAGGAAGAGATCCATGTCGATCAGCGAACTATTGCTGCTTGAATTTGATGTTGAAATGCAGAAGACGCGCCCCACGCTGGAACGCGTGCCAGCCGATAAGAAAGATTTTACCCCGCATGCCAAGTCAATGCCGCTGGGCAAGCTCGCACCGCATGTGGTTCAGCTTGTCAGCTTTGGCCTTACCATCCTGACCTCTCCTGAGTTGGATTTTTCGAACTCAAACTTTAAGCCTTTGCCTCTCGAATCACCTGCCCAACTCTTAAAAGCTTTTGACGAAGCGGGAGCCAAGATGCGCGCTGCTCTTCAGAACACGCCGGATGACGCCTGGAAGCAAACCTGGAAACTGAGCTTTCAGGGTAAACCGATTTTCACTGGCTCGCGGTTTCTGGCGTATCGGGGAATGTTCTTGAATCACCTCGTGCATCATCGCGCCCAACTCGGTGTCTACCTGCGCTTGAACGACATACCGGTGCCCGCCACGTATGGTCCCTCAGCGGATGAGACTCTGGGATTGTGATCTGTGCGGGATTTCTGTTCGGATTGCTGAGGGCTGGGGCTATCTTGTGATGCGCTATTCCTTTCTACCAAGCAGGCCTTTCAGTTCCTATCCAACAAGACCGAAAGGCTGCAAAGCGGGGGAGCGAACGTCCTTTACCTATTTTCGTCTCGGCAGCAGTTGCATCGGCTTGCCTTCGGCCCAGGGTTTGTAATGCTCGGCGAACCGGATTCGATCGGCGAGCGGGGGATGGGTGAATAACCAGAATTTGATGAAGGGGTTTGGAGCCGGATCGGACAGGTCCTCTTTACCAAGAATCTCGAAAGATCGTACAGCGCTTCCGTTCGGGTCCGGGAGGATTCCAGAGGTGAGCTCCAAACCATATTGATCCGCCTGATGTTCGTAATAGCGCGAAATGCTGCAATAAATGGGCGATGCCAGAAAGAGGATGGCGGTTAAAATCAGCACCAAAAGAGGAAAGCTGGCAAGATCTCCGAGGTTCTCGATTCCTGTCTTGGGCCCCCATCGCCGAACGGCGGCGGTTGCGACCAGAAATCCCACAAAAAACCATTCCAAGGCAACAAGTTCATCCAGCGCAAACTCTTTGAGGCCATGATGAAGCACGTAGTGGCCTGTTTCATGCGCCAAAACCGAGAGAATTTCGTCAGAGCTCAATTCCCGCAGCGTGTTATCCCACACAACAACACGCTCGCTTCGCCCAATACCCGAGACATAAGCGTTCAGCGTGCGCGTCTTGGCGCTGGCACTCATCTCGAAGATACGCGACTTCGGAATATCAAGGCCCGCGTAATGGACCATTTCTTCAATCCGCGTCGTAAGCGCCGGATGTGTTTTCTCGAGCAACGTATATTTGTAGAAGAGAGGTTCCACGACCCAGGGCTCAATGAACATCACAAAAAGCGCCAACGGGAGAGTGATCAACCAAAAGATGAGCCACCAGCGCCGCGGGCTGTGCCGGATGGTGCGGTACAGAATCCAGACCGCGAAGATTGCTGCCAGAATGGTGAGTCCCAGCGCTTTACCCCAGTCGGCAAGCCACGAAGGAAAGCTCTGGGTGGAAAGATTAAACCGATGGTCCACCACATAGCCGGAATAGAAGTCCAGCGTAAATTGAAGAATGCTGACCAGAACCCAGAAGATGGGCACGAAGATGAGGCATTGCAGGAACAAATGGTTGGAAACTCGGGCGGCAAGATTGCGCAGCCATGCTCCAAAGCCGCTCAGCCAGAGCGCCAAATAGATGGCAAGCGCCAGGGCAACTCCTCCGAAATAGATCGCGTACTGGATGCGTGAGTAGCACCTGGCCTTTTTCCAGAGGGCAGGAGGCAGTGCGTACGATCCAGTGTTGTCTTCGCTCCTTGGAGCCCCTTCGCCGCCTATTTTTGCGGAACCCTGTTCGAAGACCGGCGGATTTGCATGCTGAACTGCTAACTGTTTCCGGTTTACGGTCGTCAGGCTATCGTTTGTGCCTGTGATGCTGCTCGCCAAGGCGTCCCCACCGATGGCCCGCCTCAGGCTGCCGCGCATTGCCAATGCCGAGAGCCTGGAACCAGACAAAACAAGCGAGAAAAGAACCAAGAGACCCAGACGCGGAATCAGGTTATCAACGAGAAGACGATCCTTCCTCGAATGGCAAGCAGCGGAACTTCCCATGATGCCAATTCCTGATCTCGTGGTCTGTCAGGGGGTTAGAGAAGAACCTTTTTTCAGTTTTAAACAAAAGATTCCCGCCCCTTCAAATTCGCGGCAGGACAATTCCCTGCTGCGACTGGTACTTGCCTTTTTTATCCTTGTAGGAAATCTCGCACACTTCATCGGACTCAAAGAAGACAATCTGGCAAAGCCCTTCATTGGAATAGACGCGGGCGGGGAGCGGGGTGGTATTGGAAATTTCCAGGGTCACGTGGCCTTCCCATTCCGGCTCCAGAGGCGTGACATTAACGATGATTCCGCAGCGGGCATAGGTGGATTTGCCGACACAGATCGTCAGGATGTTGCGCGGTATTTTGAAATATTCCACCGAGCGTGCCAGGGCAAAGGAATTCGGAGGAATTATGCAGATGGGGCCGCGAAACTCTACAAAGGAGCGCGCGTCGAACTGTTTGGGGTCCACGATGGTACTGTTGACATTGGTGAAGATTTTGAATTCGTCAGCTACGCGCAGATCATAGCCGTAAGAAGAGAGCCCGTAGGAAATGACTCCCTGCCGCATCTGGCTTTCCGCGAACGGATTGATCATGTCATGCTCACGAACCATACGTTTGATCCAGCGGTCACTTTTTACTGACATGGAACACGCCTCGTTTCAGAAGTGATAACGATGCTCCCCAATCCCCGGATTTCCGGCTCGCTGAGGAGGCTGCTGAAGATTTTTAATGGCATCCTGAGCCCTTTGCCTGTTGGCGTCTGTGACGGCGAAGAATCACGATAATTTGACTCAGGTCAAGCTCTACCCAGAATACCCTCAATTGACAAATACAGAGATGCTTCCCTTCTTCCACTCGGGACCTCCTCCGTTGCCTCAGATGACTGCCTTAGACGTTTTCACACCAGCCCTATATCAAACTGATGGGCAAGAGTACGCGAGAGTGGCATGCTTCTGCCGCTAAGGTCAAGCGGAGCATCATAGTATAGGTGAAAGACCCTTGACAATGCTGAATGGCATTCTCTACGATGAAACTTGTTGGATTTTAAGGAGATAAGCGTGATTAAACACGACATTGTCAATGAGGTGGTAGAACGCACAGGAATTACCAAAACCAAGGCTGAGACCGCGGTTGAAACAGTGTTTGAGTCCATGAAAAAAGCCTTGGCGAAAGGTGATCGCATCGAGCTGCGCGGATTTGGCGTGTTTAATGTTCGGCCTCGCAAAACCGGGATTGGCCGGAATCCCAGAACCGGTGAGGAGGTCAGCATTCCACCGGGTAAGGCGGTGCGCTTCAAGCCTGGGAAAGAACTTCAGTCGATGTAACTCTTTTCTCTCCCTCTGTTGCGGCGGGCGGCACGCTGGGTGTGATCTTCGTCCTCTTCCTTCCTCCGGTTTGCACAGCCGCTCGCGCTGCACCATTCATATATTCTTATGACACATGGGTTTGACGTGGACGGCGCCTCCGGACCCCTTCTGATGCATCCGGCCCGAGTTGATGCTCGCAACCTGCACCGGCTTTCCTTAACAGGCCCTGTAGGCCGGATTGTGGAATCGCTGCCCTTTTGCGTGGTGTTGTTCCTTCTCACTATTCTCACCACCCTGATTGTGGGCGTCCATTTAGCTGATAATTACGCGCGGCACTTGCCCATTTTTGATTTGGATATCTCCGCCTCCTTTTTCACGAACCTTTTTCGCCATCCTGCGCGGCTCTGGATGGGAGCGCCTTATTCTCTGACGCTCATCGGCATTCTGCTGGCTCACGAACTCGGGCATTACTTCACGTGTCGCCACTACGCGATTGAGGCAACTTATCCGTTGTTCATTCCTGCTCCAACGTTGATCGGAACCCTGGGAGCTTTTATCCGGATCAAATCTCCTCTTGTCACTCGTCAGGAGCTCTTTGATGTTGGCATCTCTGGCCCCATTGCAGGATTTATCGTAGCGATCCCAGCGTTGGTCGTTGCGGCATGGCGGGCTGGAAGTGGCATGATGCCGGCTACCCCCGGAACCATCACCTTGGGGCAGCCGCTGGCCATATCATTCCTGGCTCGTCTTTTCCATCCGGAGTTCCACAAGGCGCATTGGACACTCACACCTGTGGGATGCGGAGTTTGGGTCGGACTTTTTGCCACCGCGCTCAACTTGCTTCCGATCGGGCAGCTTGATGGTGGCCATATTGTTTACGCAGTGTTCGGGCGCAAACATCGATACGTTTCGTTTGGATTTTTTGCAGCGCTTCTTCCGTTGGGCATTTTCTGCTGGCTCGGATGGATTTTCTGGGCTGTCTTGATGTTATTCCTCGGTTTGCGTCATCCTACGCCACTGATCGATTCCGAGACCTTGGACCGCCGGCGAAAATTCCTTGCGATTCTTGCTTTGGCAATCTTCATCCTTTGCTTCACGTTGACCCCCTTTACGGTGAAGTAGCGGATGGCTCCTCCGAGTCGTGCTGACTGCGGCTCACGCGTGGGAGATATTCCATACGCCATCTGAAAGGAAGTCCGGAATGACCTTTGCAGAAGAATAAAATCATTACGCCAAAGGGGTTCATTCCCAGTCAGGCTTTTCGGATCGAGGCTAGGATGCTAGTAAGCGCCGGAATGCTTCAGATTTGGCGCGGTGAAAATGAGGTCCAGAGGCTAGATTCCGTGGCTTGACCTGCCCTGCAATTGTGCAAAACTCAAGTTCTGTTTTACGTTCATTTAACATTGAACCGAGTAACGAGCATCCTGCCAAAAGGCCCTTTGGCTCTTTTAAGTAACTGAAAAATTAGGTACTAAGCGTATTTAATATCTGGTTAATTTATTGAATTTTAAATGAGCCTCAGGCAGCGCTTTAAAGAAAGATGCCAAGTTTTCCACATTTTTTTCCACAGCTTTGAAGCCCGCGAAACATCGGGTGAAAAACTATTTCAAAGAGCCTGTCGGGGCGCCAACGCAGCGTGAAGTCAAACTGGCTTGGAGCGATTGGGGCAGCCGCGCCCGAACCAGAATCCGATGATCAATATATCGCTCGGAAAGAACCGTGCCACGTTGGTACAGAAGAGCCAGGCTCTTGCTGTCGGTCGAGGGCAGTTCAAAATCCACTTCAACAATGGGATCTGTGTTGAGCATCTCGTCGAGGCGGCGCCGAAGTTGAGGAATGCCTGCACCTGTCTGCGCTGAGACGCCAATATCGTCAGGACCAGCTGAAAGCCGAGCGAGCGCCGATTCAGGAAGGAGATCGATCTTATTCCAAACATGAAGACGCGGCGTCGATGCCAGCCCCATCTCTTCCAGCAACTCTTCAACGGCGCGGTCATGTTGCTCGTAATCGGGGTCAGAGGCGTCGGTGACATGGAGCAGAAGATCAGCGGAATCCAACTCCTCCAGAGTGGCGCGGAAAGATTCGACGAGATGCGCGGGCAGATGACGAATGAAGCCCACCGTATCCGAGAGCAGCACTCGCTGGCGGGATTCGAGATGAAGAGCGCGCACAGTGGGATCAAGCGTTGCGAAGAGGCGCGGAGAAGTCAGCGCCTGAGAGCCGGTCAGGGCGTTAAACAGTGTGGACTTCCCGGCATTCGTGTAGCCCACCAGGGCCACGTTCAGAAACTGGCTCTCGCGGCGATGCTCGCGATGAAGCGCACGCTGAGATCGAACGCGTTCCAGGGCCTGCGTGAGCTTCTGAATTCGCGATCGAATGCGCCGCCGGTCAAATTCCAATTGTTGCTCGCCGGGTCCGCGTGTTCCGATGCCGCCACCCAGACGTGACAGGAGCGTGCCGCGCCCCATCAGGCGAGGCAGCAAATATTTCAATTGCGCCAGTTCCACCTGCAGCTTGCCTTCACGTGTGCGCGCGCGACGCGCGAAGATATCCAGAATCAACTGCGTGCGATCGATTACCTTCACGCCGAGCGCAGCTTCGAGGTTCCGTAATTGAGTGGGCGTGAGATCATGAGCGAAAATCACACACTCCGCTCCCAGCGCGCGCGCCTCGCCGCGAATCTGCTCCAACTTTCCTCGGCCTACAAGTGTGGCAGGATCAGGCTCGGGAGCGCGTTGAAATGCCGATCCCAGCACTTGCGCTCCGGCACTTCTGGCTAGTTCAGCAAGCTCTTCAAGGGCCGCGGCCCCTGCAGCCGACTGATTCTGGCCGCTCGGGAGAGCAACGCGGCGTGCTGCAACCCAACCCACTAGATAAACTTTTTCAGGAGTTCTTGATTTAAGAATCTTTACCCTCCGCGGCATTGGTTGCTGGAGCGGCGACCACCGGCGAACGATTGACGATGACAGTCGAAATCGCGTGTTTGAAAATCAATTGTTCCTGGTGATGGTTTTCCAGAATCAGCGAGAATTTATCAAAGCTCCGAATGCGCCCGGTCAGCTTGACTCCACTCATCAGATAAATGGTGACTGAAGATTTTTCCTTCCGCACGCTATTCAGAAAACTTTCCTGAATATTCTGCAACCCTTTTTCAGCAGGTTCCTTGCGATCATTTCCCGAAGTATTCATGGTTGAGCCCCTTTGCAGAATTGTAGTGCCAGCCCTGAGAGCGGGCTGCCTGCGATGCTTGAGGCAAATTCCGGAGCAGCCAGTCGAACGCCTGAAGCTGAATCCCAGGATCGTCTCCAAAGCCGGCAAGCCAAGTCAAATCCGGTTCGCGTCGGAACCAGGTGATCTGGCGTTTGGCGTAATGACGTGTCGCAGCTTGAGCATCGGAGATAGCCTTGGAAAGGCTCATCTCTCCCCGCAGAACCGCGCGCGCCTGGCGGTAGCCGAGTGCACCAAGCGGGTCCGAACCACCCGGCGACAGGTTTCCTTGACGGGCAAGCGCTGCCTGAGTTTCTTCAATCAGGCCTGCCGCAAACATGGCTTCCACTCGCAGATCGATGCGTCGGTATAATTCAGCCCGCTCAGGGAGGAGGCCCAGCTTCAAGACGTGAAAACCTACGAGGCCTTTTCGGCCGCGATGGTGCCATGCGGTGATTGGATCTCCGGTGGCGAAGCACACCTCCAATGCCCGAATAACCTTATTCGCATCGTGGGGGTGAATGCGTTGGGCGGCTGTGGGGTCCCGCCGGGCAAGCAGTCTGTGCAAGAAATCTCGACCGCGACGATCTCGAATAGCCCTCAACCGGACGCGCAGATCCTCAGAACGTGCGGGACCTTCAAAGAGTCCTTCAAGAAGCGCTCGGAGGTAAAGCCCCGTGCCACCGACAAGAATGGGTAGTCTTCCGCGCTTCCTGATTCCTGTGAGGGCTTCCAATGCAAACTGGCGATAGCGACCCGCAGTCATCAATTGCGTCGGTTCAAGGATATCGAGGAGGTGGTGCGGAACCCGCTGCCGTTCCTCTCGGGAAACCTTGCCAGAACCGATATCCAGACCTCGGTAGACCTGGATGGAGTCGTAGTTGACAATTTCTCCACCGAGACATTCCGCAAACCGGATGGCTAACGCCGATTTTCCTGAAGCGGTTGGACCGACAATGACGATGAGTGGATAGCCGCCGGGTGCGCTTGAAAGCTCTTCGGCAGACGCTCGAGCGCGAGAATCAGCAGGAGGATCAAAATGGCCACGAGCAGCAACCAGGACCCCACCAGATCGCTCCGCGTAGGAGATGGCAGGCTGAGAAGAATCATCAGGTGGACCAAAGGAAGCGCGCAGGCGCTCGTGAGAGGTATGGAGATCCAAAGCCGAGTCTATTCTCTCCTTTAGTAGATTGTAATCGAGGGAAAGAGGAGCTTCAAGAGCTCGCGTCCTGGCCCCATGGAATATTAACCGCTATAATCACCGCTAGATTCCTGGAATTCGCTGGACTGACTTGCTTCGGCTTGAAAGGATGTTCAGCGCGAACACCCGGCGGGTGAACCGACCAAGGAGCATTAGTGAATGCTCACGGGTTTGACTCCTGGATTCAGATGCTCTGTTTTTTGGATTTGCCGTTGCGCTTGGCGAGTTTTACTCCAGCATCGATAAGGGCACGGAACTCCGCCGGTTTGCATCGGCTCGGCTTGTTGTGGCGCGGTTCGGTCTCCGATGCAAGGCACGCGCATCGGGAAAGAATGGCAAGCTTGGCGGGCAGTTATGAAAGGCCTGGAGAATTCTAAGTCTTGGCGGAAAGGATCCGCACGTGCGTCGCAAAGCCAGCGCCAAACGAAACCTGAAAGGGTGTACTCCGCCAAGTGATGAAGGTTTTCAAGTGCTGACAGTGACCTTCAATGGTACGCCTGGAGGGATTCGAACCCCCGACCTGTTGCTCCGGAGGCAACCGCTCTATCCATCTGAGCTACAGGCGCATCCTGAGGGCAGTTTACTCTGAGGGATATTTCCGGTCAAGCAAGACAAGAGATGCTGTGGAAGAGAGTTCACATCAGAAGCGTATTGAGCGGCACGCCAGGGGTGTGCTGCTCGCGCTTTCACTTTTGCTGACCTTCGTTTCTCGCGGCCTTGCATGGGGCCGCGTGGCGCATCAGATGGCGAATGCTGCCGCGATCAAAACCCTCCCGCAGCCGCTGCGCTCCTACTTCAAGTCTCATCAGTTTTACCTTGTCGAGCATGCAAGCGATCCGGATTTGTTTGCCGATCGAGACCCCACCGAGCATCTCCATCACTTTGCCGATGTTGAAGCTTACGATTCCTATCCCTTTCACACGTTTGAGAAACAGTTCGTAAAGGAAAAGCTAAGGCCCACGCCTGCGGAGCTTCGGGAGGGTGATGCCCCGTGGCAGATCGAACGGCTGACGATCCAACTAGCCGAGGACTTCAGGAACCGCCGATGGCGTGCCGTCAATCACGACGTCGTTTTTCTGGCTCATTATGCCGCTGACCTCACACAGCCTCTCCACACCGTGTCGAATTACAACGGTCAGCTCAGCGGGCAATCGGGGGTTCATGGACGAGTTGAAACCGGCGTCGTGGCCTTCTACCAGAATCGCTGGATTTTACATCCTCAACCTGCAACCGACATTCGCAACCTGCGAGCCCGGATTTTCAATGAATTGCTCGCCAGCTATCGCGCCCGCATGGCCATCTTCAACGCAGACCGCCGGACAAGATCGCAATTTCAGGATAATGACCCTCGCTTTCTTCCCACATTTGCTGAGGCCATTGGTCCCGTCGCTAAAGCTCGCCTGGAAGACGCCGCCTGCTTCATCGGATCGCTTTGGTATACTGCATGGGTGAGAGCTCATGAGCCGGACCTGAGTGGTTGGAAGAGCAATTCAAGCGAGCTCTCGAGAGCGAACATGGCGCAATAGATGGCGAGAAAATACCAGATCATCCTTGCGGGGGTGATTGTGGCTGTCGTTGCGGGAGTTGGCATTCGGAAAGCTCGACACTCTGTACAGCCGTTCCAGGGTGAGCCTTACGCAACCGCTCCGGGCGGTGCAGCTAGCGGCCCCTGTGTTGATTTTCGTCAAGCGGCTTCGCACGCGGGAGAGAATGGATGCGTCACCGGGTACGTGCTGCGCGCTTTCACTTCCAGAGCCGGAAATACGTTTCTGGACTTCTGTCCTGATTATCGTAATTGCCCATTTTCGACCGTGATCTTCGCCTCAGATCACACGAAATTCGGCCAGATAGATACGCTGGCCGGGAGGCGAGTGGAAATTCACGGCTTCATTACCACGTATCAGGGGAAAGCCGAAATTATCATTCACGATCCATGGCAAATTCGCGTGGTGCCCTGATCAGGCGACAGAATGACTCACTCTCCTTGCTCCGCGGTCGGCATCCCCAGAGCTTTATGAGGTTTGTGCAAACCCTCTTAGCGGCATGTCTGGCACTCCTCTCATGTCCTCTATTGCCAGGGCAAACGAGTTCAACTCGTTCTGCCATGATTCTCCAACAGTCGGCCCAGGCCCTGGCGGATATGCAGGATGGGTATGCACGGCTTTCGCGGAACGATCTTAAAGGGGCGCAAGCCGCTTTCCTCAGAGCGATCACCCTGCAGCCCGATCTTGCTCCGGCTCATCGCGGTCTGGGCCTTGCCTTGTGGCGTGTGGGGAAAAAGGATGATGCATTGCGTGAGCTTACGCAGGCTGTGCAGATTGAGCCGGGCGATGCAGACTTTCATCTGGATCTCGCCAAGGCAGCCTGGAGCCTGGCAGACGGATCCGGCTCTTCCCAAAGCGCCGGAAACTCAGATTCGGAAGTCACTCTTGACGCCTATCGCGAACTCGCCATTTCCGAAATGCAGAAAGCTCTGGCCTTAAGGCCCCGGGACGCCAAGATTCATCTCGACCTCGCCGAACTCTATCTCGAACTCCATAAAGCCAAGGATGCCACAGCGCAGGCGCTAGACGCAGCGCAGTTAAAACCCGATGCCCGCGCTTTTGTGATCTTAGGTCAGGCTTACTGGGCTGAAGGAAACGAAGTTCAAGCCCTGAGTCAATATGAGAAGGCAATCCAACTGGATCCTCATGATGGCGAAGGCTATCTGGCAATCGGACAGTTGCAGCTTCGTGAAGGCCACATTACGGAGGCGGAAAAAGCTTTCCGCGAAGCCATTCAAGCCTCGCCGGAGCTGGCGGCTGCCTACGCGGCGCTTGGACAAATTCTTCAACAGACTCACCGGCTTGCCGAAGCGCGCAATGCATTCGAGCGAGCCTTGGCTCTTAATCCTGAAGATTGGGAAAGCACTTATCGGCTCGGTGAACTGATGGCGGAGGAAGGAAAACCACAGCAGGCCACCGTCTTCTTTCAGAAGGCGTTACAACTCCATCCTGAGTTTCCCGCTGCGCGTGAGCAGCTTGCGATGAGCTTTTTACGGCGCGGAGATCTTTCGAATGCGGCCGCGGAGGCTCAGATGATCTCCATGCAGAGCCCGCAGGCACCGGAGGGACACCGGGTGATGGCCCTCGTGCTGTGGAAGCAAAGGAGCTATGATGCCTCGCTTGCCGAATGCGCCATGGCGCTCAACGCCGATCCCAACTCCGTCCAGATGCTCCTGATCCAATCCCTTGACCTGTGGCAGCAAGGACGGCGCCGGGAAGCACGCCATGCGCTGGCGGAAGCCGTCAAGCGCCAGCCGCACATTGCCTCCTCGATGGTCTTCTGCCGTCTCGTCCTTTGTGATGCGCAGGATATCGGCGTCATCAGCGATTTTATGAACAAAAACCGGTGGATTCTGAACCCGCCCCCGCCCGAGCCTTGAACCCTATTCTTGATCGGCATGCCACGCCATAATTTCACTCTCCATCGCTCCCTGGCTGCTTGCCGGCGCCGCGGAGCATGGGTAGGCGACTTCAGTCGAGATCGAGCTGAAGCAAATGTGCGAGAGCTGGGAGATCGCAGTAAGCCGCAACCGGATGCTGGCAGTAGATCACTTGCAACGATCGATTCGGGATCATCGACAGCCGCACTTCTTCCTGAGACCATCCACGATTGCTCAGAAGATCATTGAAGGGCACAATCTCTTTCAGATCTCTTTCCAGGATGAACTGCTGAAACTGTAAATAAGGTGCCTCACCCATCAGGATAAGGACACGCAGATTCGGAAAGATCCCGAACTCCTTGCGCAGGTGGCGGGCGCAATTCGCCAGTGCCTTTCCAGGAACGGGAGTGACAATGGAATGACAACGAAGAGCATCCGTCAGTGCAAACTTTGTTTTGAATTCCGCTAAATTCTTGACGTTAAGCATTCCAAAAAGGCCAGCCGCAAAACGATCCCTGATCTCCGGGTGGCGGTAAAGATAATTTTCCGGATTCCAGGGGGCGTCGCGCCCAACGACCAGAACGCGCACAGCATTCAGGTTCGGATAATCGGTTTTTACGTACTTCAGCAGAAATTCACGCGGCGGCAGGATCATTGAAGAAATCGCTGCACAGTCCCTGCATTCTTGAATTTCCAGACGTACACTTTCCACCTCGAGGCCCGGCGCATGGGAATTGATCCCTTGATCCGAAGATCCCTGAACAACCTGAAGCAGCTCCTCCTGGCTCGCTTCTCGTGACCCGAAGATGACATTGTCAATCAGGCGAGTGGAGCCTACACGCGCTGCAATCAACCCCACGCATCCTTGTGAAATTCGGTCAACCGGATTTAAAGAGGCTGAATCGACAACGGCGACATAATCCACAGAAACTTTCGGATCGGCTTGGAGGATCCTCTTGATTTCCGCCTGCACGCACTCAGCCCGCGTTTCCCCGCCCCACACCAGTTCCTGTGCCCTCCGAAGGCTCTTATTCAAAAGCCGTGCTGATTGTCTTTCTTCCGCGCTCAAATAAACATTCCGCGAACTGATGGCAACTCCATCCGAATCACGAATAATCGGGCAGAGAACCAAACGCACATCCAGGTTCAAATCCCGGACCAGGCGAAGAATCACCATCGCCTGCTGAAAATCCTTCTGGCCAAAATAGGCAAAATCCGGGCTGACAACATGGAAAAGTTTTAGGACAACCGTCGTGACTCCGCGAAAATGGCCCGGCCGTGACGCGCCTTCCCAACGAGTCGCCAGCGGTCCTGGCTCAACAAAAGTCCCGAACCCTTGTGGGTACATCTCTTCGACAGAAGGCGTAAAGACGGCGTCGAGCTTGAAAGGACGGAGGAGTTCAACATCTCTTTCAGGATCACGCGGGTAGCGGTCAAAGTCCTCGGAAGGGCCAAATTGGGTGGGATTCACAAAAATCGAGACGACTGTGGCGTCACACTGGCTCTTGGCGCGGCGGATCAGGCTGAAATGTCCTTCATGCAGGGCCCCCATCGTCGGAACCAGGCCGAGCGTTTTTCCTGCGTCCCGAATCTGACGCGAGAGAACTTTCATGTCATGAATCGAGGTGATCAGTTGCATGGGAAATTATCAGCCACCGGCGAGAGCTCAATTCTTTCAGCAGGGCGCCAAGAACAGACGTCCATGTGCTGAAAACCCAGTTGCTTCTGATAAGTGGATAGCCTGGGATTATCTGATGCTCAGCCCTTCGCCCTCAGCGCCTGCGGTTCGAAGTTCTTTTCAAAATGTTCCCGTGTAATCGACGGCCAGTGGTAGGACTCGGCATCTGCGGGGAAGCGGCCCTCCCGGACATCAGCACAATAATTTTTCACCGCACTTTGGACGACTTCCGCCAGGTTGGCATAGGCGCGCACAAATTTCGGTCTTCGGCCCAGACTCATTCCGACAAGGTCATGGAACACCAGAATCTGGCCGTCACACTCAGGGCCCGCGCCGATTCCAATGGTCGGGATGCGAAGCCTTTGAGTGATCAGAGCAGCCAATTCTCTTGGAATTCCTTCCAGTACGACTGAGAAAGCACCCGCATCCTCAACCGCTTGCGCATCCCTCAGCAGGTCTCGTGCTGAATCCGGCGTTTTTCCCTGCACGCGATGGCCACCCAAAGCGTGGATCGATTGTGGCGTCAGGCCAATATGCGCCATGACCGGGATGCTCTCCTCCGTCAGCCTTCGGATGAGTGCAGCGCGCTTTCGACCTCCTTCAAGTTTCACAGCTTCTGCCCCGCCTTCTTTCACAAAGCGGATCGCTGCGGCCACAGCCTGATCTTCCGTGATGTGATAGGAGCCGAAAGGCAGGTCTGCAATCAACAAGGCTCGCTGTGCCGCGCGCCGGACAGCACGCAAGTGATGCAGGACCTCTTCCACCGTGACCGGCAGGGTGGAATCGTAACCGAGAATGACTTCACCCAGTGTATCCCCCACAAGGAGAATATCGATGCCGGCTCCATCTAACAGGCGGGCAGTAGGAAAGTCATACGCGGTCAGGCAGGTAATCTTTTCGCCGCGCAGTTTCCGCTCGAGAATCAGCGGAACGGTGATCTTGCTCACGGCCTCGATCATGGGGTCCATGGCAGCCTCCCAATATACTGTTTGTGATCGCTCGATCGAGTGCTCCGCTGGAATGAACAAGATGAAAAACCTGTTCTGGGGTTCTATGACCGGATCACTCAATGGCTCAAACTCTGCCGTCCCGGTCCGCCGGAGCGGATCCAAGCGGCAGGAAAATAATAATATCCGAATTCAAAGCGTCTGTGAAAATCCACTGTCTTTCACAAGTTCCCACTACAAGTGCATCCGGACCACCTGGCTCATGTCTGGGGTGTTCCGTAACATTTCCAGCACAGTCCGCTGGCTCACCGGGTGATGAAGCGAAGGCGCCAGTTCACCCAAAGGGATCAGCACAAAGCGCCGCTCTTCCATCCGTGGGTGAGGGATGCTGAGCTCTAGTGACCGGACGACGATATTCTCGTACAGAAGGATATCAATATCAATTGGACGCGGCCCTCTGGCTACGCCGCGTCGCCGCCCGAGCGCGCGTTCAACTTTCTGACAGGCACGCAGAAGCTGCATCGGCATCAGATCTGTTTCCGCCTCGGCCACACAATTGGCAAACCATGCCTGCGGCTGAAAATCAACCGGCTCGGTCTTGTAAAAGGAAGATATCCGGCGCACGGGTATGCCGTCCTCGGCAAGGCCCTGAAGAGCATTTTGCAGGTGCTCAATCCGATTACCTACATTGGAACCCAACGAAAGATAAATGCGCTTCATGAATGCGTCGCATCTTCAGGTTGTGAAAAAAATTGGGATTTCAAGCAAGAATCTCTCGCCAAGGCGCTACGGCGCAAAGCCCCACGCGGAAAACCCGTTGTTCTTTGCGTTGGCGATTTAGCGTGAGGCTTCCCATCTCTTTACTGCTTTTCTCACCGTTAATCGAACAAACCCGGCGCAGCGGATGTAGCATGTTTTGGCAATGGCAGCTTCAGGTGGCGATAAGCCGGCTCATTGGCTTTGCGGCCGCTTTTAGTTCGGCTGATGAACCCTTGCTGCAATAAGAAAGGCTCGACCATATCCACGAGAGTATCGACTTCTTCGTTGAGTGTCGCGGCAAGCGCCTCGATCCCTACAGGGCCGCCATGGTAGAGATCAACAATGGCGCTCAAAAACCTGCGGTCGAGATCATCCAAACCGCGATCATCCACCCCCTCCAGGCTCAACGCAGCCCGCGTCGTCTCCGCGCTAATCTGCCCACCCGCTTTCACCTCCGCGTAATCGCGCACGCGGCGCAGCAGGCGATTGGCGATGCGAGGCGTGCCGCGGGCGCGAAGAGCAATTTCCATGGCTCCTTCAGGCCCGATCTTCGCTCCCAGGATGCCCGCCGAGCGCAAAACGATTTCTTTGAGTTCTTCGGCGCGATAGAAATCGAGATGGTAAAAGAGCCCAAAACGGTTGCGCAAAGGCCCCGAAAGGCTCCCCGCCCGGGTGGTAGCGCCCACGAGGGTGAATTTCTTCAGCGTGTAGTTGATCGTCCGCGCATACATGCCTTTATCCAGGACAATATCGACTTTGAAATCCTCCATGGCGGGATAAAGAAATTCCTCGACGTTCACGGGTAAGCGATGAATCTCATCGATGAAAAGGAGGTCACGCTCGCCCAAATTGGCCAGAATTCCCATCAAATCAGCCGGACGCTCCAGCGCCGGACCGGAAGTGGTCGTAATCTTTGAGCCCATGACATGAGCTATGATATAGGCCAGTGTAGTTTTGCCGAGTCCTGGCGGGCCAAACAGCAGGACATGGTCCAGCGCTTCGCCACGCTTTTTTGCGGCCGCAAGAGCGATTGAGAGCTTTTCCACCACCTGCTTTTGCCCGATGTATTCTTCCAGCGTCGGCGGACGCAGCGTCCGGTTGAAGCTCTCCTCGTCTTTTGAAATCAGCTCGGGCGAAACTAATCTTTCCCTCGGCATCCTGGCTCCCTTCAGGATCAGACCTCTAAATTGTAACACTGAGAGATCGGTAATTCTGGCAGCTTGTGACAGGGCCGCGAAGCACCGCCGTTCGCGCGGACGATCTCCAACACTTCCTCACGGCCAGAAATCATTTCTTACATGGTATAGTTGAGTGTGGCGGGTCAAGGGGATTTTCTCCCACCTCGAAGACGGACGCCTAATCAAACAATGAATGACAGAGTTCTATGTTCCGGAAAATTCTGATTGCCAATCGCGGCGAAATCGCGCTTCGCGTAATTTGTGCTTGCAAGGAACTGGGGATCCAAACCGTCGCTGTCTATTCGGAGGCAGATCGGGATGCCCTGCATGTGCGCTTTGCCGATGAGGCCATCTGTATCGGGCCGCCACGCAGTTCTGAGAGCTATTTGAACATCGCGAGCATTATCTCTGCGGCAGAGATTACCGATTCGGAAGCCATCCATCCGGGGTATGGGTTTCTTTCTGAAAATGCCCATTTTGCGGAGGTTTGTGAAACCTGCAAGATCACTTTTATTGGGCCGCGCCCGGACGTTATCCGGCTGATGGGAGACAAAAATCAAGCTCGAAAGAAGATGACGGAATTGGGACTCTCCGTACTGCCAGGGTCGGGCGTTTTGAGTTCCCAGGAAGAGGCCCTATCGGAAGCTGATCGGATTGGTTATCCGGTCATGATCAAAGCTGCCGCGGGCGGCGGTGGCCGTGGCATGCGCATTGTGGAATCTGAGGAAGATCTGCCGAAAGCTTTCATAATGGCGCAGGCGGAAGCAGAAGCCGCTTTTGGCTCGCCCGATGTGTACCTGGAAAAATACATCTCCTCTCCGCGGCATATCGAATTTCAGGTCATGGGGGACGCTTTCGGCAAAGTCGTGCATCTGGGTGAAAGGGAGTGCACCATCCAGAGGAGACATCAAAAGATCGTGGAAGAATCGCCCTCGACGCAAGTTGATCAAACAATACGAGAAAGAGTCGGTAGCCAGGTGGTTGAGGCTCTGGAAAAGATCGGCTATACCAACGCCGGAACGGTCGAATTCCTGATGGATGAGAACCGCAAACTTTATTTCCTGGAGATGAATACCCGAATTCAGGTGGAGCATCCGGTCACGGAAATGGTGACGGGTGTGGACCTGGTTAAGCAGCAAATCCGGATCGCGGCTGGAGAGCGCTTGCCGCAAAAATGGGAATCTGTGCACCCGCGCGGGCACGCAATTGAATGCCGGATTTGCGCCGAAGATCCTGAAACTTTTGTCCCGTACGCTGGCAAAGTAACGGGTCTGCACGTTCCCGGGGGACCGGGCGTGCGCGTCGATCGCGCGGTTTACACCGAGGCCACGATTCCTCCCTACTACGATTCCCTAATTGCCAAGCTCATCTGCCACGGCCAGGATCGCAACGAAGCCATCCGCCGCATGAGCCGTGCTTTGGAAATGTTTCTGGTGGAGGGTGTCCGCACGCTTATACCCCTTCACGAAAAGATCATGGCCGATAAGGACTTTCGCGCGGGGAAATTTGACACTCACTTTCTGAACCGCTTCGTGGAAAACGCCAAGGTCGGGGCGATGGCGATGAGTGGCGGCAAATGATCGCAAGCTGAATGCGCACAATGCCGTCAGCCTGTCTTTCGGGGTTGCTCCCAGGGCTTCTTTCCGACATGGACTTCCACATTCCTCGTTTGTACGCTATCCTTGATGCCGCTCAGGCACCCACTCATTCTCTGATAGACCTCGCGGAAATCCTGCTCGAATCCGGTGTCCGGCTGATCCAATATCGAGATAAACAGGCCAACGCCCGCCGGCTTTTCACAATGAGTCAGGAAATCGGAGAAAGGGTTCGAGAGGCTGGTGGGATTTTTATCGTGAACGACCGCGTCGATATTGCTCGAGCCGCAGGCGCAGACGGTGCGCACCTGGGACAGGATGATTTGCCTGTGGAAATGGCCCGGCGTATACTCCCTTCCGATAAGCTGATTGGGATTTCTACCCATTCCCCCGCGCAAGTGAGAAAGGCGAACCATGATCCGGCAGACTACGTTGCTTTCGGACCGATCTTCCGAACACAGAGCAAAGAGCGTCCTGATCGGGAAGTGGGACTCGCGGGCCTGCGTGAGGCGCGCAAGCTCACCCGCAAGCCCCTGGTCGCTATCGGAGGGATTACGTTGGAAAATGCGCGTGAAGTGATCGCACACGGCGCGGATTCTGTAGCGGTGATCCGGGCGCTGCTGGCTGCCGCGGACCCGGGAGTACAGGCTCGGCGGTTCATGGAAGTTCTGGCAGAATAGAGGAACTGCCCGTCTCACGCAAGGGTGGTAACTTCACCGGCGACGAAGCTTCTGAAACGCCAGGACGGGGGACAGGCACTGCGCCCTGTTGGTGCAGCTCTTTACGAGGCAGTCTCATCGCACGAATCAAAGACGGCTGGATGGAGCTCAAGTTCCAGAGATGCGGGTTTAAAGGACTTCGGACCATGAGCCTGAACTTGTTTGCCAAAAAAGATCTCACCGTCATGCTCCTGGAGACCGAGGGGGAAAAGGGCGGCCTCAAGCGGGCGCTCGGCCCCCTGAATCTGGTCACGCTGGGCATTGGCGCCATTATCGGCACAGGCATCTTTGTGCTGACAGGACCGGTTGCTGCCACCGCGGCGGGCCCGGCCATCGTGCTTTCATTCATCATCGCAGGGATCGGCTGCTGCTTTGCCGGGCTCTGTTACGCTGAGTTTGCCGCCCTCATTCCCATAGCCGGCAGTTCCTACAGTTACGCCTATGCCACGCTTGGCGAAATCGTGGCCTGGGTGATTGGTTGGGCGTTGGTGCTGGAATACGCGTTCGGTGCCGCCACCGTCGCCGTGGGGTGGAGCGGCTATGTGGGCAGCCTGCTTCAGGACTTCGGCTTACACATTCCTCCTTCGCTCGCGTGCGCTCCAGGCACAAAGATGGTTTTTTACCATGGCCGCTGGGAAATGCTGTCCAGTATGGCAAGCGGACTCCACGAGAGTCTTGCAACAGCGCCGCACGCCACCGCCCGCTTTGACCTTCTGGCGCTGATAGGCATTTTGGTGATGACGGGGATTCTGGTGAAAGGCATCCGGGAGTCAGCCAACGTCAACACGGCCATCGTGATTGTGAAGGTTTCCGTGCTGCTGATTTTTATCGGTCTCGGCATTATCTTTCTGGCCGGTCACCTTTCCTTGGCCTCGGCGAACTGGCATCCATTCATCCCCCCCAATAAGGGCCATTTTGGCGAATTTGGCTGGAGCGGTGTTTTGCGGGGCGCTGGAATTATCTTCTTCGCCTATATTGGCTTTGATGCTGTCTCAACCGCTGCGCAGGAGGCCAGCAACCCGCAGCGTGACATGCCCATCGGCATTCTCGGGTCGCTTGTCATTTGCACCATTTTGTACATCCTGGTGGCCATTGTGCTGACAGGACTCGTTTCCTATACGCGCCTGAATGTGGCCGACCCGATTGCTCTGGGGGTGGACGTGACCGGTGTCCGATGGGGGAGTTTTCTGGTGAAGATCGGAGCCATCGGCGGCCTCACGTCAACGATGCTGGTGATGTTGCTCGGCCAGAGCCGCATTTTCTTCACGATGGCGCACGATGGCCTGCTTTGGGAATGGGCTGGCAAAGTTCATCCCAAGCTCCGCACACCCTATATCTCAACGATCGTGGTTGGAGTCTGCGTCGCGCTGCTGGCGGGTGTGTTGCCCATCTCCACTCTGGATGAATTAACCAGTATCGGAACCCTTTTTGCTTTCACGATCGTTTGCGCGGGCGTCTGGATTCTGCGGCGGCAGGAGCCCAACCTCAAACGACCCTTCAGAACCCCCTGGGTACCATTTGTCCCCATCATGGGCATGCTGATCTCCCTGTTGATGATGTCTGCATTGCACCGTCTCACCTGGGACGTTTTCCTGATCTGGCTGGGGGTAGGTCTGGTTGTTTATTCCGTCTATAGCCGTAAACACAGTAAGGTGCGACGGTTAGGCCAATTCAGCGCCGAAACTGCCAAGTCTGTCCGCGAACCGCATGCGGAATGACGGCAGGGGGTGGGGACCGCTTGTCACCGGCAAACCAATGGTTCGTTGTTTATAGCCCGTTGCCAGCCGTCGCGGACGGGATCTTCCTGGCGGTTCCAAGTCTTGACCCTCCCCGACGGAAGACTGACAACCGACCATCCATTTTCTCTTCCAGTTACCTGAACCCTGCTTCTGATCGCCATGTTTCAAACTCTGCTTCGTGAATACCGCTCGCACTGGATGGCGCGTTTCACCTTCTGGATCACAGTGTGTCTGATCGCCATCCGGATTGCCGGTCAGTTTCAGGTTCGAGCACCGGGGGAAATCAGGCTTGTCGTGTGGCTGGGCATCATTGCCGCCGGAGTCTACTACCTGATCCGGCTGGGGAAGTTCATACGAAACCGAATGCTCTGGCGGCTCTCGCGCCGGCTGATTGTCACCTATCTGTTTATCGGCCTGGTCCCCATCGTTCTGATCCTGGCCCTGGTTGGGATCGGGGCCATGATTATCAATGGGCAGTTTGCCGCTTTTCTGGTGAACACTCAACTGCAGACTCATTTTGATGAGCTCAAGCAATTGAATCGTGTGATTGCTCACGAAGCTATTCACACCCGGGCTCGCACGCCGCAAGGTCTCATCCGCGAGTTACAGGATTTTTACCGGAGTGACCTGAGTCAATACGGGGCAAGCTACCCTCAGCTGGAAATCACCCTCCGCGTAGGCTCCTATACGCAAGCTTTCGGCCTCACCGGTAACGCCATGGTTCAGCCCGTCAGCCTTCCGCGCTGGTTGCGCGGGGAGGAATGGGCTGGCATTGTGATGGACCAGAATCAACTTGCCCTGCGGGCCGTCGATCAGGAAGAAACGCCTGCGGGCAAACTGACCTTGATTTTGTCAATGCCGGTGACTCCGACGCTTCTGGATCTCGTAGGTCAGGGCATCGGTCCCGTGGAAGTCTACGAACCCAGGCCTTCGGGCGGGCAACCCCGTGTGCTTCGTTCAAGTTCCCTTCGTTTTCCCGCGAGCGTGAGTTGGTTTGATTTTCCCGTACTGGGGTTCTCTGAGATCAACCCCATTGAATGGGAGTTGCGCCAGTTCAAGGAACGCGATGTTCCGGTCGTGGTGGCAGTTCACTCCCGGATCTTCACATTGAACGGGCAACTCTTCCGCACCCTGGGCCGACACTCGAGCGCCCCCCTGGAGGCTTTCGTCGTCGTCGGTATTGTCTTTCTCATTATCGAATTAATCGCTCTAATCATTGGCGTGAAGCTGGCACGCACGATCACTTCCACGGTTGGCAGGCTGCAAGTCGCCACCGAAAGGGTGAAAGCCGGTGACTTTTCTCATCGGATTGGCTTGCCCGCCCGGGATCAGGTGAGCGCGTTAGGCGAAGCCTTTGATACGATGACTGCCTCCATCCAACGCTTAATGCAGGAGTCTCAGGAAAAGCTGCGATTGGAAAGCGAATTGAAGATTGCCCACGAAGTGCAAACTCAGCTTTTCCCGCAACAAGCTCCGGAATTGCCGGGGGTCAAAATGTTCGGAATCTGCCGCCCCGCTCGCGGCGTGAGCGGAGACTATTACGATTTCCTCCGACTGGGGTACGAGCGTGTGGGTCTGGCACTGGGAGATGTGAGTGGTAAAGGCATTTTCGCCGCACTGTTGATGGCAAGCATCCAGTCGGCCATTCATGCGCAGTTTTATGATGGCCGCGGAACCCTGGAAGCTTCGGCCCTGACCCCGATCTCCCCCGCCGAGTTGCTCCTGCGGTTGAATCGACAGCTTTATGAAAACACGCCAGAAGGAAAGTACGCCACCTTCTTCTACGCTGTCTACGATGCCCGATCGCACACACTTACCTATAGCAACGCGGGCCATCCTCCGCCTTTCCTGTTCCGGCGGGATGGTCTCTTGCGGCTTGATCAGGGTGGGACCGTGCTGGGATTGTTTCCCGATGTCCACTTTCAGCAGGGCCAAATTGAGCTTCACGCCGGGGATCTGCTGCTGGCGTTTACCGATGGCATGACGGAACCGGAGAACTCCTACGGGGAGGAATTTGGTGAGGAACGCCTGGTGGAGGTGGTTCGAGAGGCTATCGATTCACCGCCCGAGTTTCTGGCTGAGCAGATTTATCGCGCCGTGACTGATTGGACGGGTAGCAGTGATCTTCAGGATGACATGACGATGCTGTATCTAAAGACCCTTGCTACGATGAAACCAGCGCAATAAAGAAGTCGCCGGTTAGTGGATGATCTGCGCCTAGGGTCGCCACCGGTGCGCGTTGAGGTTACGTGAGAGCATCAGCTTGAGTGTTATTTTGTCGGACCCAGGCGTCAACCCGAATCCAATGCCGGCTTCGACGTCAAGGCCAAGGAATCGGCTGCTCGAGTGATCCATGACCCCCCAGATCTCATGAAACTGCTGGCCGGAGGGCACGAAGTGGCGCAGTGGGCCGAAGCCATCGTACTCCTCAACAGCAAGGGCCCAGTGATCATTCAGGTTGTAAGCGATTCGCCCGGCGGGATTGTACTGGAGGTTACCCAGGCCTCCGGTGTAGTCGGTGTCGACGATCGGGTTGTAAATGAAATCCCATGGATGCAGGTGCACGCCGACGATCGGCCTGATCTCGGACGTGATGCGCCTGTCTTCCCAGTAGCGGGCGTTGACACTGAACTCAAAATTGACTCCGTAGAAGAATTTGCGGTCATGTGCGTGGGGCCGGACGAACAGTTCCCGCAGCTTGAAGCCGTTGATCTTCGGACCGTAGTTCGTCGAGTAAAGGCTGTAAACGGGGAGATAAAGTCCCTGCTCAAACCAGGGAGCCACACCGTAAGCCCATTCGGCTGCTCCGTTGATGGAGTGATTGGCGATGATGGCGCCCGGAAAGTCAGTGGTTGTCCGCCCGCTGGGCGTGAAGTTACTGTGGACCATCAGATTGAATATGCCCGGCGGAGCGATCTCCGCATCGTAGACTTGAATCTCGTCGGTTTGCGCGAAAATCATCGATGACGCTGCAAGTAAACCGACAATGATCAGCGCAAAGGCGCTCAGAGTCCCCCGCGATCGGCAAATAAACCCCCGAATTTTTTCAGTCCTCAACGACCCCTCGGAGATGGTGGAGATTTCTGGGGATCCTATGGTTTTCCCAGTGGGCCCATGTGTTCGAGAGCTGCATAATCCGCGGTCATGTTGAGAGAAACTTGGCGGTTAACAGCCTCAACTTCAATGTTCTGAAAAGGGTTGGGTTGATTTGGGTTCATCGTATGCCAGGCAAGCTGCTGAATCAACTTAAGCCCTTCAAGCAATTGTCTGACGGAAGAGGCTCCCTGTTCCGACGTACAATCCAGTTTTACGTGGAGCTGAACATTGTCACCGGCCTCGATGCGGTAAGAAAGCGCGCCAACATCCTTGAACGCGGTTGACCAATCCATTTGAAAGTTCTTTTCGCCCGGCATCCAGGCTCTGAACCATTTTGCAACGGCCTGACCCAGGGCCACGCCCCAGATGGGCGCATCCGACTGTGCCGAGTGAACGAGGTCGGTGAATTGGGCATTTGAGCCGATAGTCGGTCCCTGACCCTGCCGCGCCCGCAGCATGCCTTGCAGGATGGGAAGAGGACCGAACATCCCCAGAGAGCTATCCAGAATGACGATGCAGCTTGAGTTGGGATCAGAGGGAAGGCAGTAAGCCTTGAAACCTTCGACGGGATGCCCCACAATGCCAGCACTGGCCGCGTGTCGGTCCGTGCTGGCCGCATCGAAACGGCCCGTCGCCAGACCCTCATATTGCATCGTATTCCCGCTCGCCGCTTCCCAGCCGAGCGCCATCTCATCGATATCGCCCTCATGAATGCCGAGCCTGGCGAGCGACGCCTCGAGCACCTTCAGGTTGCGGCCCAGGTACCGCGTTCTCAAGCCCTGATAATTCGGCAGGCTCCGAAGCGTGGATGGATTGGAGTATTCCAAAGCAATGGTCTCTGAAGGAAACCACGAGAGCGCCTCCGTCAGAAGATCCTGAGCGCTCAAAGGGGTCGCTATACCGGCGATCAGCAAAACGGCAGTTAAAGTCCGGTTCAGTCGATTCGTTAGCTGCATTCCCACCTCACGATTCCATTCAGGAGCAATTCGCCGGCTATTTTCTGGGCTGCCAGCTAGAAAAGTCGTCCTGATCCCCGACACGGATACCCAACATGCGGGAATCGTGATTTCATAGTGACAACTCTCCCCACAGTCCACTATCGAGTGTAAGGAGTTCAGCAATAGGGGTCAACTCTTCAGAGACAGCCGGAATTCGCTTCCGCATTGGAACTTTGGAGTCAATATTTCGAAGCGATCTCACGGCCACACATGGGGAACGCTGTTTGGTAAAACTTCAATTCCTTAGATGAAACTGAATTGACGTCGTATCCAGCGCTGATTCATTCTCTGATGATATGGAAACTTGATATGTATTCCAAAGTATAGTATCTATAGTTAATATAAGCTCAGCAATAAAGCAGTCTCCATGAACCTGAAGGTGTCGGAAGGGTAGAACAAAGGCTCGCTATAGCCTTACAGGCCCTTCCATGGGTTGTGGCGATTGCGAATTCGACAAAAAGGGGGAAACTATGCTGAAAAGAAGTGTAGTCATCTCGTTGATCTCTGCGTGGATGTTCATACCTGTAATCGGGCAATGCACCAAGATCAACGTCGTTTGGGCCAACTCGGGACCATCAGATACCTGGTCATGGTCGGGTGGGACAGGCAGCACGCTGACAGCGACGGCTGGGTATGTAACAGTCCAGGTGCTGGGTTCAGGAATGCTGCCCATGGTTCTACCCGGTGCACGCATTACCTGGACAAGTGGTCCTGCACAAGGCGGTTCTGGTACAGCGACGGACCCTTTCGTGTGGGGTCCAGGCGGTTCCATCGTGATCACGGGATGTGGTGGCACCTGCTTTACCGGTAATTTTACAGGGCTGGAAGGTGCGAGCGTCGAGTTAGGCATTAATGGAGCTACCTCGCTTGAATTTGACAGCACGGCTGTAAAAGGAACCTTCGATCCTTCTGTCTACAGCATGCTGGGCCTGCCTTCCAACACTTCCCTTGAAATTTTGGGAGATCAAACTTCAAATTTAGATTTCTCCACCATGCCAACCTTCTCTGCCGGAGGGCATGGGCTCACTGCCGCTGGCTCCGAAGTGGACACTGTGTCAGCAGTTCCGGAACCGGCCAGCCTGGCGTTGTTTGGAATAGGTCTCTTTGCCGTCGGTGTGTTGGCGTTTCGCCGTCGGCAAGAAGAGATGGACTGAAACAACGCTGAGAGCCTTCTCCCACTTTGAAGCTGGGGCGATGCGGCGCTGGAGTGCCCGCCTGCCCCGGCTTCTTCCGCAGCGATAACAGGAATTTGAAGGATTCTTGAGACCGCAAAACCCAAGAACCAAAAATACGTTTGCGCTAACATTCAGAAAAGGCGATGCTGGCGCAGAAATTTGGCTTCGCGTTTTCGGGCTAATGCATACTTCTGCCAGTCAATAACGATGGAGTCCCGCGGGATTTCCTTCGGCATTTTCGATACGACCGTTATGATTTTGCCTGCCGGCGGGATGCCAACGGTCGCCAGGGCATATCTATACCCTTCCGGCCGACTTAAATGCCATAGATCTTCAGTCACATGACCTTCCCAGGGCCCGCACGGTTCTGTAAGGCATCCGGTCCAACCGGGCAGCACCACAATGATTTTCCGGAATTGATCGTCATGACGAGCCATTAGTTCGGTGCGGATGAAGTCGAGTTCCTCCATGCGGTTGTTCACGTAGGCTCTCAAGATAGCTGCCTGCGCTCCGAAAGCCGTCATCGCAACGAAGACGACGCCCGCAACTTTGGGAAAACCCTTGCCCAAGCGAGGATACCTTGAAACCAGCACTTGCAAGCAATAGGCGGCGCTCAGCACAGCAACCCCAATGAACGTGGTAAACAGGTGTGGCCGGTGTTCTATGGTTACAAGGGGTGAATCAGCAGCAACGAAGACGGCGCCAAAAGCAAGACATGCCAAAACCGCGAGCCACTTCAGGTAAATCTCTCGCCTCTCCCATGGCAAACATTGCTGTACTTCGGTCAGGAAAGTCCAAATAAGCAGGAGTGCCCAAGCGCTCAGTAAAACACAGGCCATTACGACCTTCGCGGTTCCTAAGGGCGGAACGGACTGGAATGGGAAGGGATAAGACCAGATCTCAAACGCGCTCCAATACGCGAACGGGTTAACCGCGTGAAGCGCCATTCTGATGGGGTGATCGCTGACGGCGGCCATAGCCTGTTCTCCCAACACATACCCTTGCATTCCGTGGCGGTGCCAGTAAGCGAGTCCAACCTTGTAGACCAAAGTGGAGATAACCAATACCACCAGGGCGACCGCAAGAAATTCCGCCACTTTCCGGCGTTGGTTCTTCCAGTCAGTCAGAACCAGGTAGGCTAAAGGCACCATCGCAAAAAACGCATAGGTCTGTGTCGATTGCATGGCCAGGATCAACAGGACAAAAACGAACAGCAGGCGGAGAGGTTTTCCCAGGCGGAGCCGCCTGGCATAGAAATAGACGTAGAATGCGAGGAGGCTGAACCACATTGCAGGCTGGCTGTTCGATATCAGTTGAAGAGAAAAAGCCATAGCGCTCTGAAACGGGGGCAGCGAAAACAGAAACAGAATAACCAGTGAAGAGAACCAAGCGTTCTCCGAAATTCGTTGGAGAAACAGGAACAGCAAGAAAGCGATGGCCGCAAGTGAGATGAAATTGACAAACCGCACTAATTGGATGCGAACCAGGTCGTATCCGGCAAACCGGTATACGAGTGTGGAATAGATTCCGAAGAGCGCTCTGCCGTACATGAAGAACAAATGTTTTGCTCTCCACCTTAAGCCAAGAGGTGCCCCGACAAATACCCTCTCGTCGTTCATCAAATAATCGGTAACGAAAACAGGCGAATACATGAGGTAGAGAACCGTGGTCATCGCCAGACCATAAAGCCATTTGGCTCGAAAATCAGAAACACTAATTTCTTTTGTCCACCCCCCCGTCCGCACCTTCGGCCTCCTTTCGAATAGCGATTATTTCCAGTCAACCGCGCGTAGTGTACCGCTTCAGGCCAACGGCCGCAATGGGAGTGACTCACGGTAGAGAAGCAAAAAGGAATCATTACTGAGAGAACGGGCGGAGTTGCCTGGTAACCCCAGGGCTTGGCATTTTCAGCATGGAGTTGCCGAGTCCTTGCAACGATCGAAGGGCTTTTATTTCCGGCGCATGGCCAGGATTTCGCGGCGGCCGGAGCGGGTGAGGAAAGTCTTGATGCTGGCGGTGGGCAGGAAGCGTTCGATTTCCCGGTTGGTGATGACAGGGTAGGGGTAGGAGCGTTTCGCGTCGATTTCATTCCGAGCGGCTGTCAGGCTTTCCAGCCACCAGCGGCGCTCGATGCCTGTCGGATGATTGGGCTCCCGCAGGGCACAGAAGAGGACGCCCAGCGGCTCAAGAAGGGCAAACAGCCGCTCGATCAGCGCCGGGAGCGCCTCGCGCGGAACCAGGTCCAGCAGATTCCAACTCAGGATTCCGGTCAGCGATCCTTCGGGGGTATCGGGAAGCTGGCGGAGAAAATCAGAGGTCAAGAAGACAGGAACCTTGCCGCTCCGATCCCAAAACCTCGGGTCGCCCTCGAGGGCCGGGGTCATCAAGTCCGCCACGTAAAGCTTGGCGCCGCGCCGCAGCAGGGTCTGCAAGGTGCCGGGAGAAACCGGGCCGCAGTCCAGGATGCGTGGATTTTGCACGTCGCGCAGGTGCTGCCAGAACCAATCGAGTCCCTGGCTGGTTGCGGGGATGCCGCTAGCCGTACGCGCGGCAGTTCCCGAAGCTTTCTTTTCACCAATCCCCAACATCACTCCGTGGCCGCCATTGCTATCAACGACTGACCCGACCGATGACAGCATTCAAAGAGCCTGGGACTCAAAGCCGGAAGATTCGTTCTCGGGGCAGCTTCCACCCTCCTGGGTCGGACACCCTCCTCGATAAGGAGGGGACAAGAGGCGACCTGCCGTTGAGAGCCTGCCGGAAGTTGAGCACAGGAACATCCTTGCAGCAAAGGCTCTTTCAACCCGTACTCAGGAAGCTGGCTGCTGTCCGTTAAGAACTGTAGGCAGTGGCGGCAGCCCGAGGCAGCGTCTTTTTCTCTTCGTCCCGCAGGATTTCGATGCTGCCCTTGAAATAGGCGCCGTCCTCAATCGCCACTCCTGCTGACACAAGGTCACCCACCACATTGCCTGTGCGGCGAATATCAATCTTTTCTCGAGCGTTGATCTTCCCGTCGAGCTTTCCGCTCACCACCACCTGCTTGGCCGTGATATCTGCCTTGACCTGGCCATGCTGACCGATGGTCAAAGAGCAATCCTTCAGATTGATGGTCCCTTCAAACTGGCCGTCAATCGTCAGGTCCTCACTGCCAGTGAGCTCTCCTTTCAACACGACTGAGCCACCCAGATAGGTTTGGTGCTGGCTGTTCGAACTATAGGAGGAGGGTTTCGATGTGGTTTCTGTCATGACTTTTTCTACTCTCTCTTCTGTGAAGTAATTTGGAGTTACCGGCGCGGCAGGGGACGTCCCTTCCAACGCTGGCGAAGTCTCCTCAATTCTGGGGAGGGTTGTCTGAGGTTTTGAAGGCGGCCGTTGCTCAGACCGATTCTTCGCATCCTTCTCTCTTTCTTTTTCCCACCACTTCGACATTATTTTTCCTCTCGCATCGAGATTCCCCTCCTGTCGGAATCACCCATTGCAGAGACGACTTTTCCCCGCACCGTCACCGGAGTCGCTGGGAATGCCATCCTGAGCGCGATAAGGCGTTTGAAATGACCGGGCGCGAGGCCATATTTCGAAATCCGGCGCTTCATCGTGACCCTGCCATCGAAAAGGTATCACACCGACTTCCATTCTTGAATCGACAGTGGTTTAAACCACCTGTGCGATTAAGCATCTTAGCTCGGCTTGTCACAGAGTGCAATAAGATGTTATTAATCGCTCGATACAGGCACACCCCAGACCCGCCGAAGGTCGAAACCGCGCCTTATGGTTTGTCTTTCTGCGGTTATTTCCGGAACCCTGTCTCCGCAATTCCAAGGCTCTCGGCGTCCAGTAACCAACCCGAAAGGTCTTCCACTCTATATTTCATTATTTAAAACTTAAGT
>Ga0209062_1000693_pt1 | contig 86073 bp, 64 predicted proteins | sample Coa_R2_2_FD_187158 | JGI IMG/M metagenome (GOLD analysis project Ga0209062, IMG submission 187158) | Surface soil microbial communities from Centralia Pennsylvania, which are recovering from an underground coalmine fire - Coalmine... | ecosystem: Environmental > Terrestrial > Soil > Unclassified... | reverse complement strand
GTCTGCGTGATGCGATACAGCCGCTCAATGTTCATACCCATGTACCAGAGAATCTCTTCTTCTGGCAGCGTCCGCCAGGGGCGCGGGTCATAGGCCAGCGTTACGGTCTGGCTCCAGTTCGGCTCGGAACGCCGCCCAAAACGGTAGCGCTGCTCCCCCGGCTGCTGCGCCTGCCGGGCAGCGCGGGCGGCAAACGCCTCGCCCAGCCAGCGCTGGAAATACTGGTGTTTGACCCATTTCGGCACTGGCGGCGGCTCCGCGCGCCGGATCGTCCGGCGGACCTGCTCGGAGAGATGCGGGCAGGCGGCGCGCAGCGGCTGGGACCACCACCCGACCAGAAACGACTTGATCTCAATGGCCGAAAAACACATACAACCCCGCTCCTTTGTTCGTCTCAGGCGCGAAGCGGCACCAGGGCAACAAAAACGGCCAGCGCCTGGAAGCAGCGGACGGCATCTCGCCGACAACGCGGGAAGGGCTGGCATGCTGCCAGGCCCTCCCCATGCGTCGGGAAAAACGCTTCGCCCCATCCAACGGGAGATGGCCGACATGAGCAGGTGGGCTGAGCCTGTTCTGTCTCTGTCGGAGCGGGCAAACGCCGCCGCAGAGAAGAAAAATTGGCTCAGGTGATACAATAGTCCGGCCCATCTCCTGGTTGGTCCAGGGATGCGGCGAGTGGTGCCGCCAGCTTTTTTGACTGGCGGTGCCACGCGGTAACGTTTCGTGCTGTCAAGGTGCGCTGCGCGTCAATCAGATAAAAACGCGCAGATGAATGGTTGATGGCTATAGTATACTGGCTGGTGGGCATGCTGTCAAGCCCCACCTCAGCGGCCACTTTAGTGGCCGCTAGGGGCCTGCGGCCAGAAAACCCTTGCTTGCGGGTTGGGCGTTCGGCACAACCACTCGGCGAATAAATTCGCCGCTAAGGGCGTTCCGCCGAGAAACCCGCAAGCGGGTTCGGGGAACGCCCAGCGCGCGGAGCATCAGCCAATGAATTGGCTGATGCGGGTTGGGAAACACCCGGCGCGAGGAGGAGTCGGCTTGAGCCGACTTCCTGGCCGAAGGCCCTTAGCGGCCAATTTATTGGCCGAATGGTTTGCCGATAGAGCGTGCCTCACCCTTTAAATCGATAGCCCACGCCGCGCACCGTCTGCACCAGCGCGGGATTGGCTGGATCGTCCTCGATCTTCTCGCGCAGCCAGCGGATATGCACATCCACCGTGCGCGTATCGCCCGCAAAGTCGTAGCCCCAGACGTGTTCCAGCAGGCGATCACGGGTGAGGACCGTGCCCCGATGGCGCAGGAGATAGACCAGCAGATCAAAGAGCCGGGCAGGCAGTTCAATCTGGCGCTCGCCAATTGTCACCTCGCGGCGGTCCAGGTCCACGCGCAGCGTCTCGGCCATCAGCACCCGCGCTTCCTCTTGCTGGCCTGGCTGGTTAGCAGCTTCGGGGCGCGGCTCTGTCCGGCGCAAGAGCGCGCGCACGCGGGCGCGCAGTTCGCGCCAGCTAAAGGGCTTGGTGACATAATCATCCGCGCCCAATTCCAGGCCGACGACTTTATCGGTCTCTTCGGCCCGCGCCGTCAGCATCAGGATGGGTACGGTGTTGGTCTCGCTGCGGCGGCGCAGTTGGCGACAGACTTCCAGCCCATCCATCACCGGCAGCATCAAATCAAGCAGCACCAGATCAGGGCGATGGCGCTGGGCTGTATCAAGCGCTGTCGCCCCGTCGCCAGCCGTTAGCACATCGTAGCCATCGGCGCGCAGGTTATAGACAATCGTGTCGCGCAAGATCGGTTCATCTTCCACGACCAGGATGGTTCGTTGCACAGACAGCTACTCCGCCTAGTTCAGTTCTTCTATTTCACCTGTGACCATATAAATCACATCTTCGCAGATATTCGTCACGCGGTCAGCCACGCGCTCCAGATCGTGCGCGACAAAAAGCAGGCTGGTGGCCTGGGGGACATTATCAGCGTCGCGCATGCTCGCCAGCAGTTCCTCAAACATCTGGCGATACAGATGATCGACCTCATCATCGCGGGCGCAAATCTCGCGGGCCGTCACCACATTGACATCTACAAACGCCTGGATGGCGTCGCGCACCTGCTGGCGCACCAGCTTTGCCATCTCCGGCAGATTGATGACCGCCTTCACAGGCGGCTGCCCGGCCAGCCGAATCGCGTTTTTGGCGACGCTGACGGCGTGATCGGCCATGCGTTCCAGTTCGTTAATCGCCAGTTGAATTGTCACCAGTTCGCGCAGATCGCGGGCCACAGGCGCCTGGCGTGCAATCACCCCAAAGGTTTTATTGCGAATGGTCTTCTGGAGTTCATTGACGGTATTATCGCCATCGATCACCTTCTGAGCAAGTTCTATATCGCGCTGGATGAGCGCCTGCACTGCGCTGGCAATGGCCGCCTCGACTAGCGTTGCCATCTGCACCACCGACTCTTCCAACTCCCGCAGCTCATGATGAAAAGCGTCTCGTGTCATCTGTTCACTCCTAGCCAAACCGCCCGGTAATATAATCTTCGGTGCGCTTATCGGTGGGCCGCGAGAAAATGGTGGCTGTCGGGCCGATTTCCACCAGTTCGCCGCTCAGGAAGAAGCCGGTGCGCTGCGAGACACGCGCCGCCTGCTGCATGTTATGCGTCACGATAACGATGGTGTAGTCGCGTTTCAACTCTTCCATCAACTGCTCAATCTTGAGCGTGGCGATGGGATCGAGGGCGGAGCAAGGCTCGTCCATCAGGATTACTTCTGGGGCTACGGCCAGGACGCGCGCGATGCAGAGGCGCTGCTGCTGGCCGCCTGAAAGCCCCAACGCGCTGGTATGCAGCCGGTCCTTGACCTCATCCCAGAGGGCAGCGCCGCGCAAACTGCGTTCCACAATTTCCGCCAGTTCGCGGGGGTTGTTATTGCCCTGTACCTGCAAACCATACGCCACATTCTCGAAAATCGATTTGGGGAATGGATTAGGGCGCTGAAAGACCATCCCCACGCGCTGGCGCAGCCGCACCAGATCAATGCCAGGGCTATAGATATTCTGGTCGTCCAGCAGGACCACGCCCTCGATGCGCGCCGTTGGCGTCAGGTCGTGCATCCGGTTCAGCGCGCGCAAGAACGTTGATTTCCCACAGCCAGAAGGGCCGATCAGGGCGGTAATCTCGTTGGTCAGGACATCCAGGTTCACACCCTTAATGGCGCGCGTGGTGCCGTAGGAGACATGCAATCCGTTCGAGCGCATCTTCACGCGCCCCTGGTCCAGTGGACGCTGCGGAGCCTCAGCGTCGCCGGGCACTTTCCCGGCCCGCGTTGGCAGCCAGGGAGAGACAAGCGCCTTGCTGGCATCGGCTTCACGAATGGCAGCATCGAGCGATCCAGGGGTGGCCCCCGGCAGAGACACCTCACTCATACAACCATCTCCTTTGCTGGCGAACCATTTCGCCGCCTCCTAGTATTACTGCTTACTCGCCGTCAATCGCCGATAGAGAAAGGCGCCGATAAAGCGGGTTGAGAGATTAAAGAACAACAGGAAGAGGACCAGCACCGCTGCTGTGCCTGCCGCGATAGTCTGCGCCGATGCTGTCGTTGCTTCCGTTTTCAGTACCCAGATATGGATGGTAAGCGTATCGCTGGGAATCAGGGGATTGAGCGACAAAAAATTGCGCGAACTATCCTGCCCGGCGGTAAAGACGATAGCAGCCGTCTCGCCAATCACTTTGCCAGCCGTCAGAATCACGCCGGTCAGCAGAGCGGGCAGGGCGGTAGGCAAAAGCACTTTGCTGATTGTCTGGAAGCGCGTGGCACCCAGAGCGAGGCTCGCTTCGCGCAGTTCGCCCGGCACGCCGCGAATGGCGTCCTCGCAAATGCGCATCAGCACAGGCAGGTTCAGCAAGACGAGGGTGAGGACCGCCGCCAACCGCGAGACGCCAAAGCGTGTGCCGGAGCCGTTGAGGGTTACAAAGGTCAGAAAGCCGAACAGGCCCACAATCAGGGTAGGCACGCCAGCCAGCGTTTCCGCGCAGAAGCGGATTGCTGCCGCTGCCACACTCTGGAGGCCATTATGTTTGGCGAACTCGACCAGATAGATGGCCGCGCCCAGTGCCACCGGAACGGCGATGAGCATAGTCGCCACCAGCAGATAGATCGTATTGTAAATCTCTGGCCCGATGCCATTATCAGGATCAGAGGAACTGAGGAAATACCAGAGATTGCCCAGCGCGCCGCCATGATTGCCGTAGGAGAGAACCTGCAAGCCAGAGACCAGCAGATAGAGAACCAGGGCGCCCAACAGCAAGACCAATGCCCCAGCAATGCCCCAGATGCCGCCAATAGCGAAACGGTTGACGCGCCGCGCGCTGCGGCGCAGAGCTTCCAGCGAGACTCTGCGGCCACGTCGCAGCCAGCGGCTCAGTCGGCCAATGCCCTTGACCACTAGATAGAGCGCGACAATCAGGTTGATGGCGCTCAAGAATAATTGAAGCTGCTCGCGTCCCGTAAAGTTCAGGAGCGGCGTTGTGCCCTGCCCAAGTATCACATCCAGCAGGTTGCCGCCCAGGAAGCCGCTGATGGGATTCATCGTGCCCAGGAAAAGAACCAGGATATTGCTGACCGTAATCAGCACAAAGCTGATGGGGTCGCCGCCGAGCAGCACATTCAGGACTGCCCCAGCGATAAACAGGCCCCACCAGGCGCGGCGCGGCACCTTGCCCAGCGCGCGCATGATCTGCCGGAAGTAGCGGCTGATAATCACAAAAATCAGCGAGATCAGCAGCAATAATCCAGACAATGCCCACAGGACATTGCGCGCGTAGGTATCTGGAACGGTCTCGCCAAAATCGTGCAAAAGCTGAGCGGTAATCGTCGTCGCGCTGCTGAAGGGAGATTTAGGAAGCCCGATAGGATAATCGCCGATCACCATCTGCACCGCCAGCGTTTCACCGATGGCGCGGCCCATGCCCAGGATTATGCCCGTCAGGATGCCTGAGCTAGCGGCAGGCAGCAGCACTTGCGCCATCGTCTGCCAGCGTGTGGCGCCCAGCGCGGCGCTGGCCTCGCGCAGCGCGTCAGGAATGTTTTTGAGGGCGTCAACGGTCAGGCTGGTGATGGTGGGCAGAATCATGATTGCCAGCACAAAGCCAGCGAGCAGAATACCCTGCCCCGTCCCCAACAGCCACTGCGGTGTGGGGGTATAGTTTGCCCGCGCAGTATTCAAGATACTCAGAACAAACGGTGCCAAAACGGTCAGGCCGACGAAGCCATACAGCACCGATGGGATGCCAGTAAAAAGCTCCAACGCGGGCTGTACCAGCCGCCGCGCCCACTGCGGGGCGACCTCAGTAAGAAAGAGGGCCGCGCCAATGCTCAGAGGCGTGGCGATTAGCACGGCCAGGAGCATGACTGAGACCGAGCCGTAAATCAGCGGCCAGGCGCCTGCCACTGGCTGCTCAGTTGTGCCCAGATCAATCGCCGGGCGCCAGACATCGCCAGTGAGGAACGCGATAATATTGACCGGCGGCACCTGCCCATTGGGGATATTTTGCATGCCGATGAAGGGCGTGAACGCCTTCGCGCCAATAAAATAGAGGATCGCCCCCATCCCTACCACAACGACTGCCGCGTTCAGCAAATAGAAGATACTGGCAAACGCATCGTTTTTCAAAGCAGAGACCAGGTGCAGGCATGCCGCATAGAACGCGAACAGAGCGAAAAACGTCCAGAGTACGCCGGTATGGGTCGGCGCGCCGTCGATGCTGGCTACGGGGTTGGCAATCGCCAGCGCCGCGCCCAGCATGCAAGCCAGCAGCGTATAGGCTGCGCGCGCCAGGTGAATGACGTTTCCTATTACCAGGCGAGCGGCAGCAGTAAAAAGCAAATAGCCCCCTGGAAGGCCGAGAAAGAGCGTCCACTGCCATTCACCTTCCGCCTGCGCCAGCACAGCGCTCACCAGCAGCCACAAGGCCACGCTGGCGATCACCAGGCTGACAAACGCAGGGCGAGCCCGGCGGAGGAAGGGAGTTTCCGCCGGGCTGTGAATGGGCGTTGGAGGTGTCGCTATAGCCATATGCTGTTCCTTGTGCCCATCCTTACGCCGTCACCTTATGCCGAGGGCTGGTGCGACTGTTTCGCAGAGGCGCTCAATTGATCTGCGGACATGAAGTACAAGCTGGGAACATCGGCCTGCTGGAAGGCGCTGCTCTTGATGTAGTTCAGGAAGCTTGCTGCCAGGCCAGAAGGCGCGCCCTTGGTGTACATATGCTCGAAGTTCCAGAACTTGTAGTTGTTGCTGGCAACATCGGTTGGGCTGGGCTTGTAGCCATCAATGCACAGCGCATCGATCTTGCCCTGGTAGGCGCCGCCGTTGCCGATAAAACTGGTGGCGATGTAGCCAATCGAGCCAGGAGTGGTAGAAACGGCCTGGCCCAACGCGCCGCTGTCATCTTTCTGGAGCGTTGTGGTTGGCATCGAAGGCATGCCCTGCATGACATACTTGGAGAACGTTCCGCGCGTGCCGGAGCCGTTCGGGCGCTCAATAGTCGTGATGGCCTCGTTTGGCCCGCCAAGCTGACTCCAGTTGCTGACCTGCCCGCCGAAAATCTGCTGGATTTGCTGGGTCGTCAGGTTGGTAATCTTGGCGGCCACGTCGGGGTTGACAACCACCGCAAAGATCACGACGGCGACCTGATTATCCTGAAGATCAGCATACCCAGAGGCGTTGACATCCTGGTAAAACAGGTCGGAATCACCAATCTGCGACGCGCCGGACTCAACATCACTCAGCCCCTTACCGCTGCCGCCAGCGTTGACTGTGATATTCGCGCCAGGATTGGCTGCCTGATATTCAGTTGCAGCCTGTTTCACCAGCGGCTGAAGGGCACTTGAGCCACTAATCACAATCGTGCCAGTTGCGTTGTCGTTGGGGGCTGTTGCTTTGCTGGTGCCACCTGGGCCAAGATCAGCCGTGCTGACCGAACAATTGCTCGGCGCAGTGGTATTCGTTGCGGCTGGCGTATTGCTGCTGCCGGTGCCGCCGCCGTTTGCGCCGCACGCCGTCAGCAGCAGCGTCAGGACCATAATCATAGCTGCCAGGGTAGTCGCGCGCCGCGCCGACTTAGAAAACAGGAACATTCAGTCCTCCTTAGAAACCTCTCTGTAGGGAGCAGCGGAATGATGAGGCCGCTTTTTGTTCTCTTTAGATGCTCCACTGCTACTGTACCGCTCGCTCTTTAACGGCCATTTAAGCGCGTGTTAAAGTTGTGTTAATAGCTCAGTTGCCTGCCTGGGTTCCAGGATGGAGGGCGTTTGGAATCTCTGACAAAACCGCCATACAGGCAGGAATGGGGCATACCGCCGGTTTCCAACAGGCAGGGCGCGGCATACCGGCGATGGGTTTGGTGAGGCGCTTTTAACAAAGCATGCGTGCTTTGGAGCAAATTGAGAGGTCTGATGGAGTGAAGCAGGGGCCATGCAGAGCAGGCTAATGCGGCCTCATGGCGCGCTCCTTGCTGCTAGAGCTTCGTGCCGAAGCAAAAGACCACCGGCCAGACGATGCCAACCTCTGGCAATTCCTCCCTGACCTGCTGGGCCAGCACGGTATAATCCGTCTCGCTGAAGAAGCCCAGCCTGGTCAGGACAGGCTGCATATGCTCGACAAATGCCTGACAATCTGCTGCGAGCAGCCGCTGCTGGCGCTGGCTCTCCTTGGTCGTCTTCCCCTGCCCCAGCAGAAACTTGCGCTGCTGGATATGCTGGGCGCCTGCCTGCTGAAGATACTCCGTGAGCGCTTCCCCTACCCCTGCATACACCCCACGCTGCTCGCAGAGCTTGCCGACAGCAGCAAGAAAGCGGTTATAAGCCGGGCTAGGTGTATGAGGAGCGGTCTGATGATCTACCAGTTCGATGATCCCTCCAGGCCGCAGGACGCGCACCATCTCACGGACCACGTCCGGCCAGCGAGCGATGGGCACAAAGGGCGAGATGAGCCGGGCATGCACGAAATCAAACATTCCCTCGTCGAAAGGGAAAGGCTGGAGGGCATCAGCCACCTGGAAGCGAAAGTTTTGAGGGAATTGCCCGCCCGGTCCGAGAACCTCGGCGGCGCGCTCTGGGAGCGAGGCGTCCAGATCGAAGCCAATGACCTGCGCCTGGGGAAACTTCAGAGCCATCTCGCGCGCCCAGGCGCCAGTCCCGCAGGCGACATCCAGGATATTGCGGGGTCTGATGGTATACAGCGGCGCACGGTAGAGGCCGCCAGCGGCCAGTTTGAAGAGGTAGTGCTGGACATCTAGCCGATTCCCTTCCTCTGCATCCTTGGGCAAGATATAGGGCGTCTGGGTCAGGAAGCGGCGTCCGCCCAGCCAGGTCCAACGGCGGGGTGGAGTCGGCAGCCCATCAGATGATGGGGGTTTCCGCCAGAACAAGAGCCGCATAGGTTCCTCCTACTGCTTGATTGTTTGCTATCAGCTATAGCGAGTGGCGATGTCATACCAGCCGCGAATTGTACACGCTTTCTGATGGTTTGGCAAGGAGGTTCCGGGCGTAGCCCTCTTGCACCCTGTTGCTATCTTTTCTATAGTGAGTGAGAATGTCAGCCTCACATCTTTCAAGGAAACCTGGCAAGGAGCTTACACAAGTATGCGTCTTGGCTTACAAGTCCCGAATTTCACGTTTCCCAGTGGGCAGAGCCATCTGGGAGACGACTTTGGCCTCATCGCCGAGCGCGCCGAGCGCGCGGGCCTGGATAGCCTGTGGGTGATGGACCATTTCTTCCAGATTCCCAACGTCGGCCCCGCCGAACACGAGATGCTGGAGGGCTGGAGCGCCCTGGCGTTTGCCGCCGGGCGCACCAATCATATCAAGCTGGGCACGCTGGTGACGGGCATCACCTATCGCCATCCGGGCATTCTCGTCAAGACGGCCACGACGCTGGATGTCCTCTCGCATGGCCGCGCCTATTTCGGCATTGGCGCGGCCTGGAATGAGCAAGAACACAAAGGGCTGGGTGTGCCTTTCCCACCGCTCAAAGAGCGCTTTGAGCGGCTGGAAGAGACGCTTCAGATCGCATTGCAGATGTGGTCGGGAGACCAGAAGCCCTACACCGGCAAGCACTATCAGCTTGAGCGCCCGCTCAATTCGCCGCAGTCAGTGCAGCGGCCTCATCCGCCAATCATGATTGGCGGCGGCGGCGAAGAGAAGACGCTGCGCCTGGTCGCGCAGTATGCCGACGCCTGCAACCTCTTTGCGCGGCTGGGTGATGATGTCCTCAAGCACAAGCTGGAGGTGCTGCAAGCGCACTGCGAGCGGCTGGGCCGTCCCTACGAGCAGATCGAGAAGACCACGCTCGACACGCTGCGGCTCTCGCGCGATGGAAGCAAGGGCACGCTCACTCCGGCAGCAGCCATCGAGCGTTTTGCCAGATTGGCGGAGATGGGCATCGATCACGCGCTGTTCAATTCGCCCACTGTCCATGAGATGGAGTTTTTTGAATTGCTGGCAGAGATCGTCCCGGTCGTCCATACCATCAAGGTCGCCGGACGCTAGCCCCTGGCCCACCATATCGCCGGTATTCCTGGCCTGTACGCTCCTCGCCAGGAATACCGGCAGACCAGGCGACCCAAGATCGCGGCTAGAGGCGCTGCGCGCCACGCAGGCCGCGCAGGCGGCCTAGCAGGGGCACGTCCCAGCCCCAGCGGGGCTTCGTGGCGCACGAGCCGCCCGAAGGGGCGTCTTCAGGCGCGACGTTTGCATAGCCCTGGTCAGACAAGCCGAACCCTTGACATTTCTCCCAAAAGCGCTATGCTTGACAGGTACGGAATCTCTGGTCTGAGCGCACGAGAGGAAGCAAAGAACCAATGTACCAGCCACCAGAATCGCCCGAGAACGAGCTGAGCCTCACCATGCAGTTGCTCAAGCTGCGCGGGGAGATCAGCGATCTCGACATCAGCGAGGGACGGCTCTGCATCCAGGAATCGCAGCTCCAGGTTATGATAGCCCAATACGAGGGCTATATGCAGGAGGCGCTGGCGAGCGGCTCTGCCAGCCTGATCGCTCAGGCGCGGGAACGCCTGGCAGCCTGTCAGAGACGACTGGCAGAGATTCAAACACAGCTAGGGCAGATCAGGGCGCAAAAAGAAGCGCTGATTCAACAACGGGAGATTGTCCTCTCCAGGCTCCAGGTGGTACGCGCCACCGCGCCAGGCTCAGGCTTCGGTCCGGCTTATGGGGGCACAGCGGCGCCACCCTGGCAGACAGCCAGGCCCCGGCGACGCTGGGGCAAAATGATCTTCTGGCTGAGTCTGCTCGTGGTGCTGGTAATCGTGCTGCTCATTGGGCGGGCGATCTATCCATCGGTGATTAGCTCTATCGGCAACACTCCGGTGAACGAGGTTGACCCATCGTTCTATACGGCATCAGGCGCAGCGCCCAGCAATTCAGAGTGCCTCTCGCAGTTCAACCAGCCATGCTACAGCCCGGAGGACATCCAGCAGGCGTTTCGGTTCAATCCGCTGTATAAAGAGGGCTATACCGGCAAAGGGCAAACCATCGTGATTATCGGTGCGGGCTATACGACAACGCTGCAAGCCGATCTGCATACTTTTGACCAGGCATGGGGGTTGCCCGATCCCAAGCTGACGATCTTGCATCCTGACGGGCCGACGGTGCCCTATCAATGCGGCACGCATGATGGCCTGCAAGGGGAGAATACCCTGGATGTCGAGTGGGCGCATGCTATCGCCCCCGATGCCAATATCACGTTGATTATCGGCTCCAACGATTCAGGGGGATCACCGCAAAACAACTGCGCGCCGGTCACGATGGTAGATGATGTGAACTACGCGGTCGATCACCAGCTCGGCCAGGTGATTTCGATCAGCTACGGCGGCAGCGAATTAGGCAGCAGTTCCGATTCACCCCAGGACAAGAACGCCGAGAAGCAATATTTCCTCGACAGCGACAGCGTTTTCCGGCGGGCAACGCAGGCAGGCATTACGATTGTCGTTGCCGCCGGAGACGACGGCGCCACCAACCCAAACGGGAGCGGCAGAAGCTCTGTGTGGCAGCAGCCGAACGTAAGCTGGCCGGCTTCTGACCCGTATGTGCTGGCCGTTGGCGGGACCACCCTCACCATTGACCCCGGAACCAGTGCCTACGGCAGAGAAGTGGTCTGGAACCATCCGGGGCAGGCTGCTACCGGCGGTGGGCTAAGCGCAATCTATCCCGAACCAGATTATCAAAAGCTCGTCCCCAACCAGAGTCTTTTCCAGGGCCGGCGCGGCATCCCCGATGTGGCTTTTCCTGCTGAAGATTTTATGCTCTATGGATCGTTTTTCCCCGGCCAGGTGCCCACTGACCCACAGTGGAAGCATTGGGGGCTGATCGGCGGCACAAGCGTCAGCGCGCCCGCCTGGGCGGGACTCATCGCCATTGCCGATCAGATGCGCGGCTCGCCGCTGGGCCAGATTCAGCCCGCGCTCTACAGCCTGGGCGGCAAAGACATGCACGATATTACCGAGGGCAATAATACCTTCGAGAACGTGCAGGGCTATCAGGCCCAGGAGGGCTACGATCTGGCAACAGGTTGGGGCACCCCGATTGCCAACACGTTTGTCCCGGCACTGGTTCAGGCCGTCGATCAGGCGAGCGGTTAAGCCGGGCCTTGATGCCCGGCAGGCGCATCCCGTGATGCAGGGCCTCGAGAGGCGGGCTTCGCAGCGGCGCCTCCAGCCAGGTGCCTGCCGCGAAGGCCCTGGGCCAGAGCCTCTTATGCCAGCCCTTCCAGAATAGCTTGCAGCGCTTCCTGGGCCTGCAATCTGCCCAGAGCGTGCTGCAACGCGGCGTAAAGCTGGCCGATGCGCTGGCATTGCAGCGCTAAGAGTTCTTGCCAGACCTCCACGCCGACGACGCTCGGCGGCGTTTCGAGAAGCTCCAGCCCCAGACTCGCCTCTGTGCGCAGCATGCGAAACAGGTCCAGCGGAAAGAGGTGATAGAGGCCAGAGGCGAAGAAGCGTCGCTGGCGCACGTACTCTGCCAGATGGGGACGCGGCTCCCATATCCAGAGCGAGGCGGCGTCCAACTGGCGGCGCCGTTTGAGATGTTCGCCTGCTGCCTGGGTCAGCAGCGAGCGCACCAGCCGCTGGGCATCGCCATCCAGCTTGCTGGGCGAGTTGGCGATCACCGGCCAGGTGGCGTCCAGGCGCCGCCAGGGCGCGAGCGATACCTCACCCCGGCCCTCTTCAATCCTGCTGGAGAGGGGGCGAGAGGGTGAGGCGGGGTTGAGCGGAGCGCCAGCCGCTCTGCTGGCGTGGGTGGGGTTTTGTGCCGTTGGCGTCCCCGTCGGCTTGGGGGTGGAAGAAGCGGGGGGTGTGAACATGGGCAGCATCTCTCTTTCGTCTGAATGAAGCGCACACTTCAGCCAGCCGAAGCGGCCACTGGTCGCTTTTTCGCCGCCTCTGCGCGGCGAAAAAACAGCACAGCCACCCCTGAGCGCGATGAGATGGCCGACGCCAGGCGAACGCAAGCAAGCGAGAGAGAGAAGCGAGATCGAAGCGAGGCTTCAACCAGGCTAGAGGTGCTTGTCGCGTCCGCCGGTCATCGAGTCCCAGTCATCCTTCAGGAGTGGCCGCGAGAGACTTCCGCCACAAAAATGGTAGAATAGCTCTTCACGCCCACTCCTGACGAAATCAGGTGTGGGGCTAGCGACCCGGCAATGTGATAACATTGCCGGGTTGTGCCGTTCAGGCATTGGCAGCGCTCACCGTGAGCGCTAGAGACAGTATACCTGCGTCTTGCCCCTGCTGTCAACGTTCTGAGCGAGCATCGGGACTTTTGGGCTGGCGGGCAGAAGACGCATTGCTCTTCATCTGTTGCCAGACATTTGGCCCTCTGCTATCATACTATCGTCGTGCCTGCGTAATACTCTTATGCACCCGAGATTGGCCCATCGAAAGGGGAGATGGCTTCTGGACCAGCGGCGTGAAGCAACCATGACGGGGGAATCATCCATGCAGGCTGCCGAGCAGCATCAACAAGAGACCGCGCACGAAGTTAAGCCTCAGTTGGTCGGGGGACTGACCGATACCGTTTTTGGCGTGGCGATCACGCTGCTGGCAACCTCGCTCTCCATTAACAGCAGTACGCCTACTCCTCAGATTATCCAGCAGCTCGCCGGGTTTGCGGGTTCATTCTTGATTATTGCCGTGATCTGGCTGCGGCGGTTTCAACTGCTGCGCTGGATGCGGGTCGAACCTCCGGCCTTCATTCGCCTGAATTTCGCGCTGCTCGCGCTGGTGGTGTCCTATACCTATGTCTTGCGGCTTTTCACCCTTTCGGGGACCAAAGGGACCGGGGAGTTTGCCTTGTTCCTCTTTGCGATCTTGAGCGCGTCAGTCTGGGGCGTGATGGCGGGTCTTGCTCAGGTGGCTTTGCATACAGGCGTCGTGATGAGCCGCTATCGTCGACAGGCGACACGCACGCGAGATGTGTCGCTGCTGACCTGTGGGGGATTTGCTCTGGCAGGAGGGCTGGTCTTCCTTTCGTTGCAGGCGGCATCGATCATGCTGACGGCATCGTTCGGCATGGGGCGCCTCTATCGGTTCATCCTGGAGCGCTGGCAGCAGCGAGAGGAGCGGCGAAGGAAACTGGAACAGGGCCAGGCAAGCAAGGAAAACATTGAGATGCCTGGCGATGAGAGGTGATCTGATGGAACCGCTGCCTTCGCTCGAAGGTTTGAACTGGTGGCAGGTGCGCGCTCTGGCAAAGCGATTCGCGGCGCTGGGAACTGCCGAGGAATTGGCGCGCGTTGCCGAGGAGCAGCTTGGCGCTGCCGAGGTGGTGAATCGGCAGTTTGCCGTCTATCTGCTGGGTTATACCATCAAAGCGCGCCCGGCAAATCTGGACGTGCTGCGCGAGCGCGTCGCCCCGGACGCAAGCTGGGAGATGCAGGAAGCGCTGGCGCAGGCGTTTGACGAGTATTGCGGAGCAATTGGCTACAAGGCGGCGCTGCCCACGATTGATGCCTGGCTGGCCGACGCGCATCCCAACGTGCGGCGGGCCGTGACCGAGGGCCTGCGCCCCTGGACGAGTCAGCGCCGCGCCTATTTTTCCAAACAGCCGTTGGAGGCAATTCGGCGGCTGGCCGCGCTGCGCAGCGATCCCAGCGCCTATGTGCGCCATTCGGTGGGCAACGCGCTGCGCGATATTCGCCGCTTCCATCAGGCGCTGGTGGATGCCGAGACGGCTACCTGGAATCTGGATGATCCGCTGGAACAGTTTACGTATAAGCATGTGCTGAAAGCGCAGAAAGCGCAGTAAACGCAGAAAACACAGAAACAGAAAAGGAACGATCTGATGGAGATGCTTTTATCGCGGGCACGGGCCATCCTCTCAACTACCCCCGCGCGGTGGCAAAGCCTGACAGAAACGATCCCTGTTGATCTGCTGACACGCCCGCCGCTGCCTGGGGAATGGCCGGCGGCAGCATGCTTGCAGCATCTGCTGGACACAGAGCGCCGTGTCTTTCCGGTGCGCGTCCGCGCGCTGCTGGCCGGACAGGATTTTCCAGGGTTTAATCCCGCTACAGATGGCAGCCACGCCGACGACCAGACGCCAGCAGAGTTGGCCGCCGCGTTTGCCCGCGCCCGCGCCGAGAGTCTGGCGCTGCTTGAGCAGGTGACGGACCAGGATTTGACGCGCACGGCCAGGCACAGCCAATTGGGCCTGATGAGCCTGGCGGAAGTGTTACATGGGTGGGTGGCGCATGATCTGAACCATACGATCCAGGCCGAGCGCGCCCTGATGCAGCCCTTTATCGCCGGAAGCGGCGCCTTGCGCTTCCGTTTCAAGGACCACGATGTTGGCGCGCCGACGGCATAGCTTGCTGTTTCAACCGACCGTCAGGAGTTCACCTGAAGCATACGTGTGCTGTAGTCTTTGCCGCGATACTCTTCCAGAAATGTGAAATCCTGGGCAGCGATGTGATCTGTGACGTGAAAGATAGCATCTGCCATAGTGAACTACCTCACAATTTGCGCGCTGCTCTGGAGGCCAGCCCGGCGCATAGGACGTTTCTCCCATTGTTTGCGCTCTTCCCCCGGAGCGTGTATGCTTCCCTGGTAAGCAAAAAAACCGAATGGACAACCGCCTGCGCGATGCAATCATAGAGGGAATGTTTCTTGCCGAAAGATGCTCAGAGAGACTATTACTTATTATTGAGATTTTTATAGAGGGGGCAAAAGCGTATGTCAACCACTCCCGAAGATCAGAACGCCTCGGAGCCGGACGAGGTGCCCGGCGATCTCAGCGCGCAGGGCTATATCGATCAGGGCAACGCGGCTATCGAGGATGGCGACTATGATGCCGCTGTCGAGGCATTCAGCCAGGCTGTTCGTCTGGCACCCGATGATGCTCACGCTCATTACAATCTGGCTCTGGCCTATCAATATACCGGCAACAGCGAAGCCGCAGCAGCAGGCTACCTGCGAGCTATTCAGCATGACCCGCAGTTGGTCGAAGCCTATATCAATCTGGGCAACCTCTACAGTGACCTGGGGCAGCATGAGAACGCGCTGGAAACCTTTCAGCGAGCGCACGAACTGCGCAGCGACGATGCTGATCTCTATGTCAATATCGGTGACGCCTATCGCAATCTGGGTCTGACCGATGATGCTATTCAGGCATACCGCCAGGCGCTGATGATCGACCCGACACATACAATGGCGGCAGAAATGGTCGCAGTCGGGCGCGAGCGTGTTGCTCAGGAATGGAAGCGCATCCTTGATGCCGAGCGCCATATCGACAGCGCGCCCGGCGATCTGCTGCGCTATCCTAACGCGGTGGCGGCCTATGTGGCGGCGCGGCGCTACCAGGACGCGCTCTCTGTCTGCAACCAGATGCTCGCGCTGGCGCCAGACGATGCGCGCTGCTACGCGGCGCTGGCCGAAGTCTACGAGGCGATGGACGATCCCCAGCAAGCGATTGAAAGCTGGAGCCGGGTGGTCGACCTTCAGCCGGAGAACGGCGAAGCCTGGGAGCATCTGGGCACCTGGCATACGGCCCAGGGCAATACCCAGCAGGCGATTGATGCCTATCGCCAAGCCGTTGCGCTTGATCCAACCAACGTTGGCGCGCGCTTCAGCCTGGCCGAAAGTTACGCCGATGGCGAGCGCTACGACGACGCCATCTCGATCTATGAGGCGCTGGTCAACGAGGCCGACACGGGCGCGCTGGGGGAGAGCGAAGAGGCACTGGCCGATGCCTACGCCGGGCTGGCCGAAACCTATAACGCGGCTGGCCGCTTTGAAGAAGCGCTTGAAACGGCCAAACGCTTTCTGGAGCGCTTCCCCGATGACACAGCGGGATTATATCAGCTTGCCATTGCCTATGATGAGTTGGGCCAGCGCGCTGAGGCCATCGCGGCCTATCAGCAGGTGGTGGAGGCTGATCCACTGAATGCGGACGCGCTCAGCGATCTGGCCGCCGTGCTGCTTGAAGAGGGCCGCCAGGATGAGGCGATTGAGGCCGCCAGCAGCGCCACCGCGATTGATCCTGATCTTGCGCCCGCCTGGGAGACGCTGGGGAAGGCGCTGCGCGCTGCCGGGCGCGTGGAGGAAGCCGCCAGAGCCGAGCAGCGGGCGCGCGAGATCGAAGAATAAATCGAAGAATAAGCGGAAAAAAAACCCCGTAATTTTCTGATACACTGTTTTCTCTGCTCTATGGGCTGGAGGTGCCTGATGTTTTGCCAGAAGTGTGGGGCCGAACTGCGTCTTGATGCCGGATTTTGCGCTGTCTGCGGAGCCACCATTCCCAAGCCCATACTTCATCAAGATGAAGACGTGCAGCCCCGCCGGGGCCGCGATACACACCGGCAAAGAATACCAGGAGCGAGCAGCAGCGCGGCCCAGGCTGCTCCCAGGCACGCTCCCGCCGCTCCATTGCACACTCCAACACCGCTTATCTCGACGCCCCCAACCTATCAAGCAATTCGCCACGCAGCGCAGCGCGGCGGCGCACGGCATCTGGCGCCTATCGCTTCGCTGCAAGTGCCCACCCCACAGGCAGCGCCGCGCGCGACACCGCCAGTAGAGGAGCCTGCGACCAGAGAAGCGCTCACACAAATGGGCGCTCAGCACGCGCCATTCGCTGCGCCCAGCCAGCCACCGGAACAGGCGCAGCCTGTGGAAGCGGCCAATATTCCCGCGCAGGGGGCTGGTACTCCTAGCCAGACCATCATAGCCCCCGCTGCATCTCCCGTGATGCGCCAGCCGATGGGCGCACCCGGCCAGCCGGTGCTGGTGCCAGGCCAGGCGTTGGCAGCACCTCTCGCGCCTGGCAGCATCCACCCCCAAAGCAACGGCTATCATCTTGTTGGCTGGGTTATGCCTGCTGCGGCGCCCTCTGGTAACGGCACTGCCGCGCCGGTTGGCAGTGTCCCCTGGCAGACAACCGCTGCATCTGGCAGCGTCCGCCTGCCTGCCGATACGCCCAACCGCCTGGCATTGGGCGCGCTCATCTGTATGTTCGCCAGCTTTTTCCTGCCCTGGGTGATTATCGGCAACAGCCGCCCTACGCCGCTGACCATTGGCTGGCCGGTTGTGATACCGCTGGCCGTCATTGCCGCGACTGGCCTCACCATCCTCCTGCCAGAGCGCACGCTCTACACCCGCTTTTTCCTGGCGCTGCCGCTGGCCCTGGGCTGCTTCGCGTTAGGGAGCGCGCTGCTGATCTTCATGATGAGCAGCGCCATTGCCATAAATACGGTGGGGGGTGGCTTTCTGGGCGTGGATATTGGCTTTGCGTTCTTTACGCTGGGGGCGTTTGTGCTGGCCTCCGCCGGATACTTCAAGCTCATCCGCGACCTGCCATTGCTGATGGCCGGGCGTCTGCGGCTGGCCCCGCTGCCCGGCGCGCTGCGCGGCCTCTCGACGCCGCCTAACGGCGCGTATCCGCACGCCGCTCCCTACGCTGCACATAACGGCGCCAGCCAGAATGGCGCGAGTGGCGCTGGCGGGACGGTGGACGAAGAATAGCGATAATAGCTACTGGCAAGCATTCACAAACAAGTATGACCCACAGCGCTTGACGTGCTGCATAGTTAGGTGTATTCTGAACTTGTTATGTTATCTGTCTCTACTTTTGGCTCTGGTCTCGCAATACACAAAACGACAAAGCACTCAGATAAAAACTATGAGATAGAACCTTACACCAGCTAAGAAAGAAGCACATTGTCATGGGAGAAAGCGAAATAACGCCGCCTGCTACTAAGACCCTTAGCGTTGAATTTGCCGATGCCTCTCACCTGCCTGTGCTGTATGTTAACTCTGTTACTATCAGCGGCGATCTTGATGGGTTCTTCTTCACTCTTGGTGTGTCTCTTCCCCCAGAGGAAGAGAATATCGATCACCTAACGGCGAAGCCAGTAGTTCGTTTTTTTGTTCCTCCCACCACGATGAAGCAGCTAATTGACACAGCCTCTCCCCTTTATCGGGAACAGGTGGCGCTGCTTAAGAGAATAAGCACTAATAGTCAGGAGAATCAATCAGATGGTTAGCCTGACGCAGCCTCATAGAGTTTTGCAAAGGACTGCCAGGGCAAGGGCCTTCCCTGGCAAAGTAAAGGCCGATTTCTTACCATCCAGGACTCTTTATCCACCTGCGGTGTTTGTGCCGATCCGCCACATCCCAGATTCAGCAGTCAAAGTTAAGGAACTATTCCTTGTCTTGATCGAGCCAATGGATAGCCGTTTCCTTGCTACTAGCGCAATAAGTGAAGTTTATGAGCTTGGAGAGAGCAGGGCTGAGGCTGTTCGCAATTATCTTGCTACACTTGTAGAACATTTTCATTGGCTCATTGAGAAAGAACCCGTGTTGGCCCCGTCAGTACATAAGGAGCTTGATTTGCTCGGTCGCTACCTCCAGATTTGATAGTAGAATCGTTTGATGGCAACAGGAAATGATTACGATCACGCCGTAGAAACGAAACTGGCGTGTACGTATGAGGGTGGGGCACACGCTAAGTGGGCCTTCTATATTAACGGTAGGTTGGTAGGGTGGTCCATGCGCTCGCGCAGCCTTAGAGGGAACGAGCAGATCAGTTCTGGGATTCTTAGCATGATGGCTAGAGAGATGCGCTGTAGTACTGGAACCTGGAAGCGAATATTAGAGTGCACTCGCACGCGCCGAGATTATGTTAACGAGTTGTTTAAGAATGGGCATATCACTGAAGAGGAACGAGATAAAGCCAATAAAGAGCAGTAGCTCAGACCTCATGCCCATCTATTTCTATGCCGCCAGAGAGGAGCCGTATGGCTGCTTCTCTAACTTCTCGGCGCATGGGTTTGAGCTTGATGGCGTCTGGTGGCCGACCAGCGAACACTATTTCCAGGCGCAAAAGTTCGCGGGGACGCCGCGCTGCGATCAGATTCGCGGGGCGCAGTCGCCCAGAATAGCGGCGCATATGGGCCGCTCGCGCCAGCACCCGCTGCGCTCCGATTGGGAGCAGGTCAAGGACGAGATCATGCGCAAGGCGGTGCTGAAGAAGTTCGAGACGCACGCCGATATTCGCGCCATTCTGCTGGGCACCGGCAATGAACGCATTATTGAGAGCGCGCCCAACGATTACTATTGGGGCTGCGGCGCCGATGGCAGCGGCAAAAACAAGCTTGGGCTGATTTTGATGGAGGTTCGCTCTATCCTGCGCGAACGCTTCAAGCCGGAAGTGTAAAAAGGAAGGCGCTGCCGGGGCCAGTGGCGGGCCGCTCCACATCAGAGGGCCAGCCGCTGCCGGGCGAGAACGCGCGGATGTGCCCGCCGTGCGCTTCCACCAGGGCGCGAGCGATGGTCAGCCCTAGCCCGGCGTGGGCGCTGCTGCTTTGCGGCGATTCGCGCCTGCGCGATGGCTCGCCGCGATAGAAGCGGTCAAAGATATAGGGCAAATCGGCGGCAGGGATGCCACTGCCGGTATCCAGCACATCCACCAACACGCCGCGCTTTCTACCCTTGAGCGCCAGCGCGCGGATCAGCACCGCGCCGCCCGCGGGCGTGTGCTGGATGGCATTCTGGAGCAGGTTAAAGAGGACGCGCTGCATGCGCGGCACATCGACGCGTACCAGCGGCAGGTCGCTGCCAACCTGCCCAATCAAGGCGATGCCTTTCTCATGGGCGGGCGCGTACATCATCTCCAGCGCATCCGAGATCAGGTCATCCATCGAGGCAGCCGTGCGCTGCAATTCCAGCACGCCGGCGTCCAGCCGCGAGAGTTCAAAGAGGTCATCGATCAGCGCGCTCAGATGGCGGGTTTCGCCGCGAATGGTATGGATGTAGCGCGCAATCGTTGCCGGATCAGTGACCACCCCATCATCCATTGCCTCAATCATGGCGCGAATGGAGGTGAGCGGCGTGCGCAGATCATGCGAGGTGGCGGCGATAAAGTGGCGCTGCGATTGCTCGGCCTCGCGCTGGCGCTCAAACGATTCCTGCACCCGCTCGGCCATGATATTGAAGCTGGCGCCAAGCTGGCCGATTTCGCCGCCATCCTGTATCACTTCGACGGGAAGGCGAGCGCTGTAATCGCCTCTGGCGATGCGCCTGGCGCCCTGTTCCAGCCGACGAATGATTGCCACATGCTGCCCGGCCACCGCCGACGCTACGCCTAACGAGAGGGCGAAGCCAAACAGGAGCAGCAGCAAGAGCAGGCCCACATCCTCCGGGGAGATAAACATCAGCCGCGCGGTGACATAGACATTTACCGAGATGACCACAGCCGCCACCAGCGGCGGCAGGGCCAGCTTCAGGCGTAGGCGCATGCCTGGCCGGAAGCGCAGCAAGAGCAGCGCGCCCACCCCAACCAGCACCGAGGCGCCGCTGCTCGCCAGCAGATACAACCCCAACGGCTCCAGGTCATCGGACGCCGTATGCAGCAGAAGCGAGGCGCCGCCCAACGCCAGCCCCAACGCCAGCGCCAGCAGCAGCAGCCAGCGAAGCATGACGCGCACCAGGCTGAAGCGCCGCACGCTGCCTTCGATCACGCGCTGCATCTGGCTGCTGATCTCCATTGAATACCTCCGCTGGCGAATACAATCGGCCAATAAATTGGCCGCTAAGGGCCTGTGGCCCAAAAGTCGGCGGAGCCGACTCCCACTACCTACAGGCACCCGGCCCCAACCCCCACAGCGGGTTTCCCGGCGGCACGCCCGCAGCGGCGATTTCAACTGCCGAATGCTTCTTCTACACTTCTACACTTCTACACTTCTACACGCGCAGCAATTACGGCTCAAACTTGTAGCCGACGCCCCAGACCGTTTTGATATAGCGCGGCTGCGCCGGATCAGGTTCCAGCTTCTCACGCAGGCGGCTGATATGGACCGTTACCGTGCTGACATCGCCATAGTAATCATAATCCCAAACCTGATTGAGCAGTTGGCTGCGCGTGAAAACCTGCCCAGGGTGACGCGCGACAAAGAACAGCAGATCAAACTCTTTGGCGGTCAGTTCCACCGGGCGCCCGGCCAGTTCGACGCGCCGAAAAGTTGGAGAGATGGAGAGCGCCCCAAAACGCAGCGCGTTGCCGACAGGCTGGGCAGGAGCGCTGGCCGCCGCCACGCGGCGCAGCACTGCCTTGACGCGCAGCACCAGTTCTGCCGGGCTGAACGGCTTGGTCAGGTAATCGTCGGCGCCAGTCGTAAAGCCCATGACTTTATCGGCTTCCTCATCGCGGGCGGTGAGCATAATGATGGGCACCGCGCTCTGCGCTCGCAGGCGTCGGCAGACTTCCAGCCCATCCAGACCCGGCAGCATCAGGTCCAGCACAATCAGATCAGGCTGCGCCGCCGCCGCAGCCAGCAGCGCGCCCGGCCCATCGGCGGCTACCTCAACGCTGTAGCCTTCGCGCTCCAGATAGCGTGTTAAGACCTCGCGGACGCTGGTTTCGTCATCAACGACCAGAATCCGGCGCTGCGCGGTAAGAACATCTGGCTGCATCATTGTTCGCTCCATGACCAGCAACGTGCCAGGAAGATCATCTGCCCACACTATACCAGAGAGAAATTACAAAAATCTAACGCCTTGTACGCCAGGCGCTGTAGCTTCTCCCGCTGGCTCAGCTTGTTCTTTGCCCATAGGCTTTCCCGCAGAAAAAGCCAGGAGTGCCACCCAATCCTGTGGGGTGGCACTCCTGGGGCGAAACGCGCTACATTTCACGCGCCGCCTTCGACAGCAATTTCATAGACTGCGCGCTCCGGCGCTGCGGTGAGAAATGGCATGACCTTGGCAACTTGCTCCTGGTAGTAGCCGCTGGCCTCGCCCGCCAGCAGATCGGCCTCGCTTTGCCAGCGCGAGACAACGACTCCCTTGCCTGTCGCGCGGTCGATAAACAACTTGATGCCTATAAAGCCCTTCTGCTGCATGGCAGCGGGCACAATGGAAGCTCGAAAGACGGTGATAAGTTCATCAATCTTATCAACTTTTGCCTGGGTCGTGAGAATTCGCGCGTGCATTTCGTGTTCCTTTCTCAATCTCTGCAATACGATCAGAGTATCTTCCGCTGCCCAGTATACACCTGCTGTCTAGCCGGATTGGCTGCGGCCATCTGACCTGTCCATCGCCCTGCCAAAAAAGCCCTGCGCACGATCTGGCACGGCTGGCAGAAGCGCCAGAGACCTTGATGATGGCGCGCGCCAGCAGCCGCAGGCGAAAAGATTGGAGCAGAGCCGCCGGGACGACGCTCTGCTCCAAGGCGCGCCCTGTTCGCCAGGGATGATGCTTGCCCACCGTTCCTGAAATCTGGATGGTGCTTTACGGTGCCTGCTCAGAACGAGGGTATCTGGCTGGTGCCGGGTAGAGGTATCAATCTGCTAGGGCGTGCCTGGTCCTGGTGGGTGAGGCGTCCCTGGTGGGCGAGGTGTCCCCGGCGTCGGATATGGCATCGGTGTCTCTGGCGGACAATGGTGTCGATGGTGATGCCAGGGCGGTTTTGTTGGCGAAGGTGATGGCGCGGGCGGCGGCTGACGTTGTGAAATCAGCATTCCACCAGCTACCTGACTCGTTTGAGCAGTGAGCTTTCCATGTGCGGGCGGGCCAGTCGCTTTGGCGCTGGCAATTCCGCCGCTGCTCAGGACAAAGAGCGCCACCACCAGCAGTATCCCAAGGATGGCGCCGCCTTGCATGACGCGATTGAACATCCTGATCTCCTCCTTCTTTGCGCTGCTGTGAGTCACAGTGACTCTATCCGTTTTCCGCCGCAGAAGTCATACCAGCAGGCGAGCGGGCGGGAGATTTCACTCTGGCTCGGCCAGCGGCAGTTCCGTGAGATGCCCGCCTTGATCGCCCAGATCAGGGATGTCGATGCCCTGCATGCCAAGCAGGATCGCCAGTTCGCCGCCGTGATGCAGATCGTGATCCAGAATGCGCCAGATCGTCCACTGGCGCGATACTGACCACATCTTTCCTTCATAGAGATGCCGATAGGTCTGCGTCAGATCAGCAACCGTCCAGGTGGTCAGGGTCGTCTCGATCATCCGCCAGCTTGCCTCCAGCCACCTGACCAGTTCGGCATGGTTTCCGACGATAGCCTCCTCCTCCTTGAAGGCCGCATCCATCCACTTTCGTAGCTCTGCGAGATTTTCCGTGTTGGCTTTTTCGCCCGCGAAGGGGCCAAGCTGACGCGCAAGCTCAGCGCTGCCGGGCGCGCCCATGCGATAAAACCAGCTTAGCCGACCCAGCGCGATGTGGCTGATAATCTCGCCTACCGAACGCAGGTTTGGCGCGGGCCGCCAGGCCAGTTGCTCAGGTGTCAGCGAGGCGATTGCTCGCATCAGGGCAAGCTGGTGGCTGTCCCATCCCTCAAAAATGCTCATCAACGAAGGCGCGGTTGTGGTCATGGATCAATTCCTCTCTGCATGTTGCCAGTAGAACATATGTCTTGCTCCAGCGTGGCACAGAAAGCGGACAGATTACGTCCTGCTTTCTGCCTGGTACATCATGATGTGAGCAATGCACTGGACAACATCCAAAAGATTGAGAGCGCCAGGCTGCATTGTGATAAACTCCGCTCTTCAGGCGTCCTTATGAATAAAGAATTGTAGAGATAGCAGCATATAAGGGGCACGATGCGACGTTTTGCCTGGCATATGAGTTTGCTGCCGCTGGGGCTGCTCCTGCTGGCGGGCTGCGGGAGCGCCGCGCAAGCGCGGCAGACGCACCCGCTGGTCTTTCCCACGCCCACGTCGGGGACGAGCAGCACTTCTGGCCCCAAGCCCGGCACGACCCTGCTGACCTATCGCGGCCATCACAACGTCGTGACGGCGGTGGCCTGGTCGCCGGATGGCAAGCGGATTGCTTCTGGCAGTCAAACCGCTGACTACACGAGCGGTATCATACAGGTCTGGGATGCAAGCACCGGGCAAACGCTTCAGACCTACACCGGCTTTCAGGACAGCGTGACAACCATTGCCTGGTCGCCCGATGGCAGGTATCTCGCCGCCGGGGCTGGAGAATTCAATAGAGATGCTGCCGTGCAGGTCTGGGACACTACCACCGGCAAGCTGCTGCTGACCTACACCGGCCATACACAAGGGGTCAATGCAGTCGCCTGGTCTCCTGATGGCTCGCGCATCGCTTCGGCCAGTAAAGACAAAACGGTCCAGGTCTGGGACGCGAAAACGGGCAAAACGCTCGTAACCTACAGCAACCATCACGCGATAGTCAATGCAGTAACCTGGTCGCCCGATGGCAACCGCATCGCTTCGGGCGGATTTGATAACACGGTGCAAATCTGGGATGCTGCCACCGGCAAGACGCTGCTGACGATGCCTGGTCGCGGCACGGGCATTCTGGCAGTCGCCTGGTCGCCCGATGGTTCTCGCATCGCGTTCAGCAGCGTCGATGGGAGTGTGCAAATCTGGAGCAATGTGACGGGAAACGTCGTGCTGACCTATACCGGCCACACCGGGAGTGTCTTCGCGCTGGCCTGGTCGCCCGATGGCACGCGCATTGCCTCCGGTAGCCGGGGTTCCGGCGGTTTCTCGGATGATAACCCGATGCAGGTCTGGAATGCCACCACCGGGCAGCAGCTCATCAGCTATCACGGCCAGAACGGCGATACCTCTGCTCTGGCCTGGTCGCCCGATGGCACGCGCATTGTCTCGGCCAGCTACGTTCAAAAAACGGTAGAGGTGTGGGAAGCGCCACAGGCGTAGGCCAGCATTCGGCCAATAAATTGGCCGCCAGGGGCCTGGCGGCCAGCACGTCGGCTCTGCCGACTCCCAACCCGCGCGGCGGGTTTCCTGGCGGAACGCCTTTAGCGGCGAATTTATTCGCCGATCTGCCAGAAAGGATGGGAACACCAGATGGCAATACTGCGCTTTATCCTCAAGCGCGCCTGGTATACGCGGGCGATCTTGCTGCCGGTGCTGCTGGGCGTGCTGGCGGTTGTGACGGTGCTGTGCAGCGTGCCGCTGCTTGCCACCGATGCCTCGGAGGCAGACTTGCAGAAAAGCCTGGGGGCATCTGGCCCCATCCTCAGCAAGAATCTGGAAGTGCAGTTTACGACGCCGCCGCTGGACGCGGCGACCTACACACAGGCAACCGGCGAAGTGACGGCCAACGTGCAAGGCTACCTGGGCCAGCAGATGGCGCCAACCGCGCCTTTTCGCTCTGGCAGCGACGCGCACCTGCTGATCTACGCGACGGATAACCACACTTCCCCAGAGAATTTTGTTGCCGACTACCTCCCTCAGCCGTCGATGAGCGCCCTCTGGTTTCACAGCGATATGGACGCGGCGCATCTGACGCTGACCGCCGGGCAGTTCCCGTCGCCAGATGTGACGATGACGCAGACCAGCCTGGGCACAGCCTATGAGGTTGAGGCGATGATCGCGCCGGATTGGGCCACACAACTCCATCTCAAGCTGAATGATGAGCTTGATCTGCTTGAAGCGCCCGGCCAGGCGAAGCGTTTTCTGCGCATTCGTCTGGTGGGCTTCTTTCAGCCCAAAAGCCTGGATGATCCCGCCTGGTTCGGCAACAGCGATCCCTTTGTGCCTGCTATCCACTTTGGCGATACGCCCGACTTGCCGCCGCCGCCGTTCTGGATCAACGAAACCGCGTTTGAGACGGCGCTGCCCCAGTTGGGGCTGAAGCAATCGCTGGTCTATACCTGGTTTTATGATCTCAATCTTCAGGGCGTTTCGGCAACGACCGCCCAGACGACGCTCGATAACTTCCAGGCGCTCAAGCGCCTCTTCGAGCAGCCCGCGCCCGGCGGCCTCTCGCAGTCCATCCACTATTCCGCGCTCACCCAGGTGGACTCACTGCTGCAAACGTTCTTCAAGCAGCAGTTCTTTGTGACCATCGCCACGCTGATTGCTGTGCTGCCGGGGCTGGCACTGCTGCTGCTGTATGTGGGGCTGGCGGCAGCGGCCCTGGCGGAACGTCACCGCGACGAGGTGGCGTTGATGAAGAGCCGGGGCGCCAGCGCCTGGCAGGTGCTGACGCTCTCCGGCATCGAGGCGCTCTTGCTGTGCGGGCTGGCGCTGCTGCTGGCCCCTCTGCTGGCGGCGCAGGTGACGCATCTCATCACCGGCCTCTCGTTCTTTGGCAGCGCGGCGGGCGGCTCAGGCGATTTGCTCACGCCGACGCTTCAGACCTATCTCTACGCGGCGGTGGCTGCCGCGCTCTGCGCCGTCGCGCTGCTTGTCCCGGCCATCGCTGCCGCGCGTTCCAGCGCTGTCGCGCTCAGGCGCCACGCCTCGCGTGCCCGGCGGGCGCCGCTCTGGCTGCGCCTGGGGCCGGGCGTGCTGCTGGCGGCGCTGGGCGTCTTTGGCTATAGTGAAATCTCCCAACACGGCACCTTCTTCACGGCCAATCTTCAGGGCGGGCTGACCGTCGATTGGGTGACAGCGACAGCGCCCACGCTCCTGCTGCTGGGCGCGGCGGGCCTGAGCCTGCTGCTGCTGCCCCTGCTGCTGGCGGTATTGGATCGCATCAGCCGCCGACTGCCCGGCGTTGCCGCCAGCCTGGCGCTGCGCCAGATGGCCGGGCGGCCCGCGCCGTACAGCCGTCTGGTCCTTTTGCTGACATTGACGCTGGCGCTGGGCATGTTTGCCTCGCTCTTCAGCGGCACGCTGGTAAGCAGCGCGGCAGATCGCGCCGCCTACCAGAGCGGCTCCGACTTGCGTCTGGTTGAAGGGACCACTGGCCTGGACGATATTGACCGCGAGGCCGCTCCGCTGGCCGACCACCTCGCGCTGCTGCCCGGCGTCACCGATGGTATGAACGTCTTCCGCGATACCCAGACGCGGCCTGCTGGCGTGCTTCAGGGCGCGGAAGTGACCGCGCTCGCCATCGACAGCGCGAAATTCGCGCAGGTCGCCTACTGGCGTCCCGATTTTGCCGATAGTTCGCTCTCCACCTTGATGCAGGCGCTGCGAGCGCCGGTCTCGCGCCAGGGCGCGCTGCCCGCCATTGTGGATGATCGGCTCCTGCAAGCGACTGGCATGCACCTGGGCGATGAACTGCTGCTGGACCTGGGCGCGGTTGCCAACGGGTTTGAAACGATCCCCGTCGGCGCGAATGTCGTCATTGTGGGCACGTTCCACTATTTTCCAACCCTCGATACCAGCCAGTACGCCATTGTGTGCGACATCAATCGCCTGCTGCAACAGATCAATGTGGGGCTGCCCTTTCCGGTCACGCCCAACGAGGTCTGGCTGAAGCTGGCCGCCAACGCGCCGCAGTATACCGCCGCTCAGGTGGCAGAGCGGCTGGCGCATAATCCGCAGCAGAAACAGGTGGTCGTCACTGTGCAGCAGGCCTATGACCGCGAGGCGCTGCTGGCGACGCTACGCAGCGATCCCCTCCACTTCTCGGTAGCTGGCGCGCTCTCGCTTGACTTCGTGGTCGCGGCGCTGCTCAGTGTGATTGGCTTTATCGTCCTCTTCTATCTGATTGCCCAGCGGCGCGCCTTTGAGTTTGGCGTCCTGCGGGCGATGGGGCTGTCACTGCGCCAGCTTACCGGCTCGCTCGGCTGGGAGCAGATGACGCTGCTGGGCGCGGCGCTGCTGCTGGGCGGCGCGCTGGGCGTGGTAATCGCCAATGTAACGCTGCCTGCTCTGGCAACGGATGAGGGCGGCCAGCCGCTGCTGCCGCCGTTTGTCATTCATCTGGATGTCTCGTCGGTCCTTCAGCTTGGCCTCTTTCTGGTCGCCTGCGCGCTGGCAGCGCTGGCGGCCACGCTGGTCATCTTCCGGCGCTTGCAGCTTCAGGAAGTCTTGCGGCTGGGCGAGGAATAAATAGCAGATTGGTCAATTTCTCCCTCTCGTGCGCCTTACACGTAGAAGCTTCTTTGCGGCAACGTTGCCAATGCGACCATACGAGAGGGAAAGGATGTTTCTATCTGATCCACCAGCCATACGACAACCGCTGTCTCCGTCCGAGTTCACGGCGTTGATTGACCGGCATCAGGGAGCGCTCTATCGCTTCCTGCGCGGGTTACTCACCAACACCGAACAGGCGCGCGACCTGGCGCAAGACATCTTTCACGATGCCTGGCGCGTGGCCTGTCGGAGCGAAACGCCGTTTATTCAGGATGGCTCGCCAGAGTCCATGCGCGCCTGGCTCTTCCAGGCGGCCTATCACAAAGCCATCTCTGCCCTGCGACGGCAGAAACTGATCCGCTGGGAATCGCTTGAAATCAGCCACGAACGCGAGCCAGAAGTCTTCTCCACAACGATTACGTTTGAGAGTGATCTGGCAGAGCGCGAGGCCCTGCGCGCCGCGCTGGACCGCCTCGCGCCCCAGGATGTTGCCTGTTTGCTGCTGCGGCATGTGCATGGCTTCAGCCCTACACAGATTAGCGAGATGATTGGCGGCTCACCCGCCCAGGTGAGCAAACGCCTGGCGCACGCCAAACAGCGCCTGCGCCGCGTCTATCTCGCGCAAGAGTCTGCCACAGAGCATGTTCCAGTAAAGAAGGATTCACGACGATGAACGATACTATTCGCACCCCGCTGCCGCGTCCAGGGGCAGCATGCAGTGCCTTTGTCGATCTTTTGCCGCTGCTAGGCGAAGAAACGCTGGCCGGTGACGAGGCGCAGGCGCTGCGCGAGCATCTGAGTACCTGCGCCTATTGCCAGACGCAGCGCGCCACCTACGAGCGCATTGCCACCGCGCTCAGCCGCTATGGCGAGCCGCCGGAAGTGTCCCCATTTTCAGCAGAGGAACTGCTTCAGATCACCCAGGACGCGCCGCCGCTGCCAGCCGCGCCGCCGACACCGGCAGCATTTCCCGCCGCGCCCCGGCGGCGAGTCCGGCGCCTGGTATCGGGCTTCTCGGCCCTGGCCGCTGTGCTGGTGATCGCCATTATCACAGCAACGCTCATTGCCAGCCATCATCCAGCGGGCAGCACGACAGCCGCGCATACGCCCACGCCCGGCCAGCCTGGAAACGCGCTGAGCGTCTATGTGAGCATCAACGACCCGCGTTCCAACCAGAACGCGCTGGTGGCCCTCAACGCCAGCGATGGCTCACCGCGCTGGCGCCACAATATTGGTTCCATGACGCTCTCGAACTTGATCCTGCAAAACGGCGCGCTGTACACCAGCGCCAGCGATGGCGCTGTCTACGCTTACAGCGCCAAAGATGGCTCGCTGCTCTGGAGCTTCAAAGCGCTGCTGCATACGTACATTGATGAGGTGGTCAATGGGGTCGTCTATGCGGGATCAGATAACGAGACGCAAACCAACTTTCCCGGAGATCAGTACAGCTACGCGCTCGACGCCAGCACCGGCCACCTGCTCTGGACCTTCACCAAAGGCGAGAACATCGGCCCGGTGGTGAATACCATCGTTTACGTGCAAAGCGACCCGGCCCAGGCGAACCGCACGCTCTACGCCCTCAACGTCAGCGATGGCTCGGTGCGCTGGACCGCTCAGGGCCATCTGCTCGTCTTGTGGACAGTGGCCGACGGCCTGGTCTATACCACCTCCACCCAGATTGTTGGCCGCAACATGGACCCCTACGAGACCATTCACGCGCTGGACGCCAGCACGGGCCAAGAACGCTGGACCTTCCCGCATGGGGAAGGTGCCACCATGCAGTCTGCCATCGCAGGCAGCGGGATGCTCTATTTCCTCTCCAACGAGGGCCGGGGAGACGAGCCGCCTGATGTGGTCTACGCGCTGAACGCCAGCGATGGCACGGTGCGCTGGCATGTGCCGCTCTCCCCAGGGGCCGCTCCTGAACTGCTGCTGAATAACGGCGTCTTGTATCTGGCAGACTCGGACACGACGATGCTGGCGCTCAATGCCGACACCGGCTCAAAGCTCTGGCAGGTGTCTCTCAATGTGGCTGGCGCCCCGGTAACAGCGGGCGATGGCCTGCTCGCTGTCTATAACACGGTTGTTCTTCAAAGTGACCCGCCAGTATCATCCTGGAATATCGCCGTCCTCAACGCCAGCGATGGTTCGGTGCGCTGGCACTACAGCATCAAGGATCAGGGTCAGGTTGCCTTGCCCTCTACGATGGTCGATGGCGTCCTCTATGTCAGCGTCTTTACTCTCCCGCACCCCAACGTGAACGCTCCTGTGGCTGAGAGCTATCTTCTGGCATTCAATGCCAGCAATGGCACGCTCGAATGGCGCTACGATGTCGGGGCGCTCAGCCCCTTCTTCGCGCTCGTGGGCTAAGTTCTTCCATGAGTGCAAAAAACTCTTCCATTCGTCTCCATAGTAAAGAAGCGCTTCTTTATCAAGAGGCGAATGGGAGGGTTCTATGCTGCACGCCTGGCGAGATCATCTCCATCTTCCTGGGCGCCGTGTCCTGCTGATCGGGCTAGCGCTGGCGATTGTTCTTGTGGCCGGTCTGGTAGGAGGCATTCTCCTCTTGCAGCGCCACGCGGCGCCCGCGCCAGTCTTCCGGCATGTGCCCAACGCGCCCAACCGGGGGGCATCGCTGCTCTCTCTCAGCACGCCCGGCAACAGCCCGAACGGCAATGGCGTCTCGCGCTTGACGATGCTGCGCACCAGCGACGGCGCGACTCTCTGGCAGTATGATCTTCCCGGCGTGCTGGCTACCGGCGGGGCGGGCGATGTCGAGGAAGCGCTCCAGCAAGGCACGCTCCAGATTGCGAACGGCGTCATCTACTTTGCCATCCTTGACGCGCCCGCTAACACGCCCAACAGCCCGCAGAGCCTGATCGCCCTGCGCGCCAGCGATGGCACGCTGCTCTGGCGCCAGGAAGTGCAGGAGGTCTGCGCGCAAATGGTAGGCGTCTCCGATGGCGTAGTCATTTGCAGCGGCGCGGCCTCGCCCGGCACAGACAGCCACACAGTGCCCCCGCTGATCTTCTCTGGCTACGACGCAAAGACAGGCGCGCGCGTCTGGCAGCGCGCCGTGAGTGACATTACCGGCTCTAGCGGCATTGCGCCCCCAACCCTGATTGATGGAGTGCTGTACTGTCCTGGTGGCTCGCGTGCTGTCGGCTCAGGCCAGAGCAACAGCAGCCTCTACGCGCTCCAGGCCAGCACCGGCCAGACACTCTGGACCTATACCCAGCCCAGCCCAACGAGCATGGTACCCCTTGTGGGCAGCAACGGGGTCGCCCTGATCCTTGCCATCATTGGCGATATTTTCAAGAATCCTACAGTCAATCTGACCGGCATTCAGGAAAGCAGCGGCGCGGTCCTCTGGCGCGATCCGCTCCCTTCGGCAACCTGGGCCAATCCCTACGGTGGCCCCTGGGCGTCAGGCATCTTTTTCAACAATGACCTGATCTATCTCTCAGTGACTGATCCCAACACAAAGATTCCAAAGCTGGAGGCGCTTCAGCTTCAAGATGGCATCACGCGCTGGAGCCAGCCGATCACCGCGCAAGCCAGCGACCTCTGGTATCTCACGCTGGCAAATGGAACGCTCTACACCGTCACGGCGCTGCCATTCCAGGGGCCGCACCCTACGTATCAGGGCACCACTGTGCAGGCATTCCAGGCCAGCAACGGCGCCCCGCTCTGGCAGTATCAGGCCGCGCAGATGGCCCCAACAACGCTGACGGCCCCCACCAGCGCCAGCGTGACGGTGGTGTCAGGCACAACTGTCTCCGGGATTGCGGCCAGCGATGGCACAGTAGAGTGGCAGCGCACTTTTGATACCGCTTACTCAGTTGTTCCCTCGCTGATGAGCGCCAATGGGAGTACCGTTGTCTCGTATTTCACCAAAGACAGCCAGGGATACGCGAGTATCGGCCATATCTGCGCGCTGCAACCGGAGACGGGCGCGTCGCGCTGGTGCGATGATCCTGGGGGCGTGTTCTTTGCGCTGGTGGAAGGCCCATAGCACTGGTACTATTGTGGGAACAGCAGCGCGCTCACCCGATAAGTCGCCTGGAAGGCTGCGAAACGGGTGGTGGGGCGCCTGAGTATTCCGCCTGATAGCTAGCAGCAGCCAACGCTCCCTCACGTAGCTTAGATTCGTTATATATAATAGAAGAGATGAACGAAGGCTGCCTTTGCACTATCAGGAGAGTTTTTCGATGAGTGACCATCCAGGACCGAACAGAGGCATGGACGACCAGCAGGCAGATGCCCGGTTGCTCAGGCGCCAGCAGGCTATCGCGCAGCTAGACAAGAACCTGGACGATCTGGTACGCCAGCAGGCGCAGCTTCAGCAGCAAATCGCTGGCTGCGAGTGGCAGATGCAGCTTGCCAGGCAAGGCGACCAGGAACATCTGGCACGCCAGGCATGGGAGCAGCGCCAGCGGCTGTATTTGTATCTGCTGAACGTGCAGCAGCAGCTTGAGCAGCTTAAGCGCCAGCGCGACAGCCTGGCCGGGGCAGAGGCGCCAGCAGAGGCGCCAGCAGAGGCGCCTGGCGGCGAAAGCGAGGCGAGCCAGGCAGCGCAGCCTGCGAGCGGCTGGATGAACAGGCAGCAACGTGATCCGAAAGGGCAGCAGCGCCGCTTGATGCTGATACTGGCCGGGCTGGCGGTGATTGTGATGCTGGCGCCGCTGGCGCTGCTGCTGACGCGGCATGCTTCGGCGCCAGTCGCGCAAAAAACGGCCTCGGCTACTTCGACTCCCGCGCCAACTGCCACAGCAACGCCCGCGCCACAGCAGCCGTTCTATACGCCCAACGGCACCGCGCCAACCAGTCGAGATTGCCAGGTCGCTGTAGGTGCCTCGTGCTATAGCCCGGAGCAGATACAGGAGGCGTACCGGCTAAACACGCTTTATCAGCAGGGCTACGACGGCACCGGCCAGACGATAGTGATTCTAGGCGCGGGCAACACGACAACCTTGCCAACCGATTTGCACCAGTTTGATCTGGCCTGGGGTCTGCCTGATCCGCACTTCACCATCCTGCATCCTTTTGGCCCGCCAACGCCCTACACCTGCCCAGACGGACAGGATGATCTGGAAGGGGAAAACACGCTGGATGTCGAATGGTCGCATGCCATCGCCCCCGGCGCTGCTATTCTGCTGGTGATCGGTTCCAACGATTCCGGGGGGTCGGCCCAGGACAACTGCGGCTTTACCGGGCTGCTCGATACCTTCACCTACGCCTTGAATCACCGGCTTGGCAACATCATTTCGATCAGCTATGGTGGCAGCGAACTGGGCGGCGTTGACGAATCGGCAGACGAGAAACGACAGGATCAGGTGTTTTTCGCCAGCGCGCATCAGCTTTTCAAGCAGGCAGCAGCCGAGGGCATTACAGTGCTGGCCGCCACCGGAGACTTCGGCGCGACCAACGAAAATGGAGCCAATGCAACGTCGGTCTGGAATCAGCCAAATGTCTCCTGGCCGGCCTCTGATCCCTATGTGCTGGCGGTTGGCGGCACCCAACTCACCCTCCAGGATAACATTGGCGACTATGGTTCCGAGGCCGTCTGGAATTCGGGCGGAGGCGCCACTGGCGGCGGGCTAAGCGCTGTCTTCGATGAGCCAGCCTATCAGCAAACCAGCTCCAACCAGGCTCTCTTTCAGGGAAAGCGTGGCATTCCTGATGTCTCATTCCCAGCGGCGATCAATTACGCGCTTTATGGCTCGTTCGGGCAGGGAGAGCTAGCCCGCCTACAGCCGAAGTGGGCCAACTGGCATATCATCGGCGGGACCAGCGCGTCCGCCCCCTGCTGGGCGGGGTTGATTGCCATCGCTAACCAGATGCGCGGCGGGCCAGTGGGCTTCATTCAGCCCGCGCTCTACAACCTGGCCGGGCAGGGGATGCACGATATTACCAGGGGCAACAATAGCCTGGACGGTGTCCAGGGCTACAGCGCAGGCCCCGGCTACGATCTGGCGACCGGCTGGGGAACACCCATTGCCGATCAGTTTATTCCCGCGCTGGTGCAGGAGATCAATCGCCTGGCGCCAGGCTGTGGCAGCGTTCAGCGTCAGTGCGAATAGCAAGCATCAGGATCAAGAGTTACCCAAAGAGAAGGACTGGGGCATGAGCGAGCAATGGGGGCCAGGACCAGGCCAGGGCGGGAGCGAGGCTACCGCTACAGCTACAAAGGAATTGTATGCCTTGCAGCAGGCGAAGGCGCATCTGGTCACAACGGAGAACCGCCTGGAACTTCAGCGGTCGCATCTTCAGAGCCAGATTGCCGCCGCGAACTGGCAGGCGCACTATGGACGCCAGATGGGCCGCGACGATCTGGTGCAGGCGGCAGCGGAACGCAGCGCTGCCTTGCAGCAGCAGCTCGTCGCGGTGCGCGAGCAGATGGCGCGCATCTCAGCGCGCAAAACAGAGATTCTCCAGCGGCAAGGCGAACTCATGGCGCGGCTCAGAGCGATGCCTGATGCTCAGCCACAGTGGCCCACCTTCACAGAACCTGAAACGGCCTGGCCTTCGGCATCGCCCACCTGGCCCCAGCCAACCCCTGATCCTGCCTGGCCTGGCTCGTCGTTGCCCCAGGCCGCGCCGCCCGTCTGGCAGCCAGCGCCCTCCCAGGGAGGACCACCCCAGGGCGCGCCGCCCTGGATCACCCCCAAACGCCCGCCCAATCGCTCGCGCAAGCTGCTCATCATTCTCTCCAGCATGGCGGTGCTGATCCTGCTGGTGTCGCTTGCGCTGGGAGGGCTGCGACTGCTGCGCTCCGCAGCGTCCGCCCTGACACAGCCCACCCAGGCCACGTCGCCAACGGCCACGCCGTTCCCAAGCCCGGTTCCGCTGCAACCTTTCCAGCCCAATGGAAGCGGGCCAACCAGCCAGCAGTGCCTGGCGGAAGTCGGCATCCCCTGCTATAGCCCGGAGCAAATACAGGCGGCATACAGCCTGAACACCCTGTACCGCGAGGGCTACGCTGGCCTGGGCCAGACGATTGTGATTCTGGGCGCGGGCCACACCAGCACCTTGCAGGCCGACCTGCAACACTTCGATCAAACCTGGGGGCTGCCCGACCCGCCCAGCTTCCAGATTATTCAGCAAGCCGGCCCAGTCGCGCCCTACACCTGCCCGGATGGAGTCGACGACCTGGCGCTGGAAAGCACGCTGGATGTCGAGTGGGCGCACGCGATAGCTCCCAAAGCCAATATTATCTTGCTGATTGGCTCCAACGATTCCGGCATATCCAACCGAGAGAATTGCTCGTTTTCAGGCATGCCGGATGCGCTGGACTACGCGCTGGAACACCGTCTGGGGCAGGTCATCTCGATCAGCTTTGGCGGCAGCGAATTGGGGCAGGTCTCGGAAACGGCGGGCGATCATGCCGCCGATAAGCGCGCCTATCAAGAAGTAGATAACTTGCTCAAAACAGCCGCCGACAATGGCATTACCGTCGTGGCCGCCGTTGGGGATAATGGAGCGACGAATCCTGATGGCGGCAACACAGCCAATGCCGTCTGGAATCAGCCGAATATCGCCTGGCCGGCTTCTGACCCCTATGTGCTGGCCGTTGGCGGCACCACGCTTCAGATCAACAATACCAGCGGCGCCTATCAAAGCGAGCAAGTCTGGAACGACCGGCGCGTTGGCGCGACTGGCGGCGGATTGAGTACGATCTTTCCAGAGCCAGCCTATCAGCAAGGTATCCCCGATCAAGCGCTGTTCCAGGGAGAGCGCGGCATTCCCGATGTCTCGTTTTCTGCCGCCAATTTTGATGTCTACGCTTCGTTTGAAAATGGGGCTGTGGGACAGATCGATCCAGCAAAGTGGCGCCACTGGGACATCCTGTTTGGCACCAGCGTCAGCGCGCCCTGCTGGGCCGGGCTGGTGGCTATTGCCGATCAGATGCACGGCAAGCCGCTGGGCCAGATTCAGCCCGCGCTCTACAGCCTGGGCGGCAAAGGGTTTCATGATATTACCAAAGGCAATAATACCTTTGCGGGCGTGCAGGGCTACAGTGCAGGCCCCGGCTACGATCTGGCGACTGGCTGGGGAACACCCATTGCCGATCAATTGATTCCAGCGCTTGTTTCCGCCTACAATAACATTGGGGGCTAGCTCAAGCGCGGCGTCTCTGCATGGATTGAAGATAGGCAGCCTTCATGGCCCTGGACCCTATAGGCACGATTTCACCCACCAGCCGCACGGCTGGTGGGTGAAATGTCTTGATCGCGGGCGTTACGCGAGATCAACGCTGTAGAAGCTATAGGTGGTTCCCTGATCGGGGCGCACTTCCAGATACAGCGTCTCTTTGCCGCTGGCCTGGTCGAAAGCGACGAGCGCTCCCAGCACTGTACCGGCGAGGGCTGGCGCGACCTTATGCCAGCTTGATTCGCCTACCTTCCAGGCATAGAAGCCGGTCTGCACCTGCTCCAGAAGAGACCCATCCTGGAGGACTCCCAGGGCGAACGGGATGGTCCCCTGTTCCCCCAGCACGGGAATCGGCTGCCAGGTTTTCCCGCTGTCCAGGCTGAACTGCTGCGCCTGCTGGTCGCTTGACTGGTTGAGGTCGATCAGCACTGGTTGAGCGTAGCCGCTGACGTTCACAACCATCAATTCAGAGGCCCCCATGGCTGACATCGTACCTTCGGGAGACCAATGCGCGCCCGCGTCATCGCTGCGCCAGATTTGCGCCGCCTCTGAGCCGCTCACCCCACCACCGCAGTGGCTCAGCGTCGTGGCAAAGAGCGTCGTGCCGCTGGCGGGCGCGGCAAGGCCCTGGAGACAATGCTGCCCTGCGTTCAGCCCCTGGTCGGCAAACTGCCAGGTGGCGCCATCATCGCTGCTCATCACCAGTTCGCTCGCCGTGATCCCCGGTTCCACAGCCAGGATCGCGTAGAGCCGGTTCTCCTGGGCAACGATGCCGAAGCCCATGAAGAGATTGTGGCTGCCTCGCGCGGGCAGCGTGACCGGCGCCCAGTTCTTGCCACCGTTATTACTAAAGTAGATGACGCTGCACTGATTTCCGTCAGACAGGATGGAGAGCGGCCCGGCCACCGACGCCTGGCCTGATGGGCACTCTATCTCAGCGAGCGCCAGCACATGTCGGGCGTTCGTCGGGCTGATATAGAGGTGGTCTGGGAAGCTCTCCTGCGCGCTCTGTGGCGAGGGCAGGTTTGTCCAGGTGGCGCCCTGGTCATCGCTGCGCCGGAGATAGCTCGCTCCCTGACCGCTGTTCACGATTTGATAGACCACGCGCGGATCGCTGGGCGCCAGCCACGTAAAGTCCTCGACTGAGACATTTGCCAGATGAGGCAGCGTCTGCCACTGTTGGTTGAGGGGGTGGGTTGGCGTGGACGTTGCGGGAGCCGTTGCGGTTGCTTTTTGTCCGGTGCTGATGCCCGAAGGCTTGCCAGGCGTGTGGCTGGCGATCAGGGCAGTGGTCACGAGCGCAATCACCAGCACGGCGGCAATGGCGCTCATCATGGTCACGGTGCGTCCAGCCAGCCGCCGGGCTGGCGACTTTGATGGGAAAGCTGGCGCGGTTTCATTATCAAGAGTCTGCATAGGAATCTCCCGAAGCGGTCTCAAGCTGTTCAGGTGTTGGGCAGGCGCCTGCTGCGCCTCCGCTGCCCACACCCGAAGCAGCGACGGCGGAAGGCCAGGAAGCGGATCGGGGTCAGGCGCCTGGCGAAGCATCTCGGCGGCCTGAAGATACTCAGCGTGGACTGCCGCGCAGGCCGGACAGGCCATCAGATGGGCTTTCAGCGCCGCGTTCTCTTCGCCGGAGAGATGCCCGAAACCAACCTGGGCAAGCGGTTCAGCCCACTGAGCGCAGGGTTCTGGCAGGCGTTTGCTCATCGCGCTGGCCCTCCTTTCTTTGAAGCATGGTCGTTCGCCAGGCGCTCATAGGCCAGGCGAAACTGCTGACAGCCCCGGCTGAGATAGGTATTGACGCTCTTTTCGGAGATGCCCAATGATCTGGCAATCTCTCGATGCGTGAACCCGCCTTCCAAAGCCAGGAGTACACAAGCGCGGCGTTTAGGTGGCAGCTCTGCCAGGGCGAGCAGCACCTGTTCGGCTTCACCGACCAAGTCTTCGGGTCGCTCCAGGCGAGATGAACCGGCGGTACTCTCCAGGGGGCCACTCCAGGGGAGCCAGTGAATCAGCCGGGCGCGGCGCGCGTGCGAGCGCGCCAGATTTGTGGCGATTTGATACAGCCAGGGACTGAAGCGCTCGCCATCGCGCAGGGTTGTCAGCGAACGCCAGGCTTTGAGAAATGTATCCTGGGCCAGATCGTGCCCAATCTCAACATTGCCTACCAGACGCACCAGATAGCGGCAGAGCGGGGCATTATAGCGCTCAAAGAGCGCAGCAAATGCGGCATGCTCGCCATGCTGCGCCCGCTGTACCAGTTCCCCCAGCGCGGTATCCTGGTCCGCGAGCGTGCCATCGACCTGAGACGCGACCTGTTCCATCCAGAAGCCTCCTGAATCCTGTCGTTTTTCCCTGGCTATCTCTATGACGCATGGGGTTGGCGCATCTTTGACTTCTGCCATGGAACCATAGCAGGGAGAAGGACTCCTGTTTTGCACCAGGCCACTGCTTGCCACCGGGCCGCGATAGTTGCTACAATATCCTTGCATCGAAGCATCCATCAAGCCAGCGGCGCGCAGCCAGGCGCCAGCGGCTGAAACAGCACACGAAAGAGGGATACGTACATGAGCGTCGCCGTCCACACCGTCGAGGAACTTAAAGCGCTGATCGGCCAGGAAACCAACGTTGGCCCCTGGTACGAGATGACCCAGGAGCGCGTCAACGCCTTTGCTGACGCCACTGGCGATCACCAGTTTATCCATGTGGACCCGGAGCGGGCAGCCCAGACGCCTTTTGGCGGGACCATCGCGCACGGCTTTTTCACCCTTTCGCTGCTCCCCTCGCTGGGCGCTGGCGGCGATGGCGTGCAGATGCAGCTTCCCCTGCGCATGGCGGTGAACTATGGGCTGAATCGCGTGCGCTTCCCGGCGCCAGTGCGCGTGGGCAAGCGCATCCGGCTGCATACCAAACTGCTCAGCGTCGAGGAGGTGGCCCCGCAGGTTCTGCAACTGGTCAACGAGCAAACCGTCGAGATCGAGGGCGAGAGTAAACCAGGCTGCGTGGCAGAATCCGTCGTGCGCCTGTATCTGGCATAACAGGCAGCCACCCTGGTATGGGAGAGCAGCGAGAGGGACGGTTATGCGGCGCGTCAACTGGTCAGCTATCCAGCGAAGCCTGGTAGTTCGTTTCGGGCTAAAGGCAATCAACGACTGGATTTTCAATCTAGCCGGAATGCTGGCATATTCCTTCCTGCTGGCGACAGTGCCGCTTTTCTTGCTGCTGATTGGCGGGCTGGGGCTGGTGCTGCAAAGTCTCAGCCCCGACAGACAAAGCCAGTTTGACAAAGCGCTCGCGCTGACGCTGCCCGCTCAGGTCTCCAGCGGGCTGATTACTGCCGTCACGAGCGACATCGAGCAGTCTTCTACCATGCTGCTCGTGGTTGGCCTGATTGCCGCCTTCTTCTTCGGTTCGCGCCTGTTTATTCGCATTGAAGACGCCTTCACCATCATCTACCGGCGGAAGCCGCGCTCACTGCTGGGGCAAAACCGGATGGCCCTGAGTATGACGCTGCTCTTTCTGCTGCTCATGCCCATCATGCTGCTGGGCGCCTCCATCCCGCCATTACTCACCACCAGAGTGATTCAGGATGTCTGGCATACGCAGCCCCCCGGCGTGATCGGGCGCGCCGCCGGATTTCTTGGCGCCTATCTGGCGGCCTTCCTCTGGCTGTTGATTATCTATATGTTTATGCCAACGCCGCATATTCGCTTCCGGCATAGCTGGCCGGGGGCCGCGCTGGCCGCCGTCCTCTTTATCATCTATGACCTGCTCTTTCCCTGGTTCGCCAGCGCCTTGCTGCGGCCAGGCAAGTATGGCGCTACCGCAGGCTTTTTGATCTTGCTGCTCGTTTTCTTCTATTACTTCGCTTTTTTGCTCCTGGCAGGCGCTGAATTCAATGCCTGGCTGGAAGGGCACCGCGAGACCACCGAAGACGTGCCCACCATGCTCCACCACGCCATCATGCACGGCCAGCTTCCGCAGGTTTCGGGTGATAATCTGCCTGTCATCTCCAATGGCGCCAGCAACCTACCCACTGACACCCTCTCTAACAATGTTGGAGAGGGCCGGGGTGAGGCTGGCGCGCCGCAGCCAGCGGAGCCGGAAGCAACGGCGCCTTCTTCCAGCAAACCATGAGTTAAATCGTGCTGACCACGCTGGCCTGGCGGCGCAGCCCCCAGACGGCCAGCAAGAAGAGCAGCAGCGACGCGCCAATCACAATCACCAGATCAAGCGCCAGATTCTCCAGCGTGGCCTGGCTCTGCAACGCTTTTGCTGCTCCATCTGCCAGCCAGTAGGTTGGCAGCGCCTTCACCACTTGCGTTGCTCCGCCGTTGATAAACGCCTGCCCCTGCGGGCCAACAAAAAAAATAGGGATAATGTAGATGAAGCTGACCACCCCGCTGAACGCGCCCGATGCTCCTTGCGTCTTGAAAATACTGCCCGCCAGCGCGCCTAGAGCGACACTGAAGCACGATCCCAGGATCACGAAGAGGATGAGGAGCGGAATCTGCCCGATATAGCCTTTGGTGATCGCCAGCGCCACCAACGCCAGGATCAGTTGATAGCCAAGCGCCACCAGCAGCTTGGCCGAGATCACATCGGCCCAGGAAGCTGGCGAGACCATCAGCAACCGCAGCGTCTTCTTCTCTTTCTCCTCGATCAACAGGCCCGGCGCCAGCGCGCTCCCAATCAAGAACGACGAGAGCAATGCTCCCAGCGCGTAAAAGCCCGCTATCGACTTCAGCGGGTTATCGCCGCTGGCCGGGTTAATGGTCGTCGTTCTCAGGGCGATGGGCGAGGGATTAACAATATTCTGGCTGTAGCCCATCAGCGCGCTCTCCAGAAGCTGCTGCTGCTGAGGGCTGACGTTATCCCCATTGATATACAACTGCACCGCCGGATGATCGCCTGCGCGCAGCCTGGCCTCGAAGCCCGCAGGCACCACCAGCCCCAGCGCGTAAGACGAGCTTGTATGCGCGCCATCCGGGCCAAAGGCGGCAGCGACATCTTCCGGCGAATTGGCGCGAACAATCCGCGCATCAGAAAACGAACTGGTCAAGACCTGCTCCACGCCTGGATGGCCGGGGGTGTAGTCCGGGTTATATACCAGAATATCGGTCGTCTGGCCGCCCAGCAGCGTGCCAATCACCAGGAAAAAGATCGCCAGAAAGATCGGGGTCAGAAGCATGAACAGCGTTTGCTTGTTCAAAAGCAAATCCAGCGCGTCTTTGCGCGCAATAGCGCGAATGATTCTTGGGTGCATGATGGCCCTCCTTCATCTCGCAGCCTGGTCACTGGCGCCTGAAAACGCACCTGGAGGCTGCGCCACCAAGCCTGCCGCGCAGGCTCAGGAATATGCTTATGCCAGGCGAGTCCCGGCAACTTCAATAAAGACTTCTTCCAGCGTCGCCTCGCGCGAATGCAGCGCGCGTACCTGGCCCGCCGCCATCCACGCTGCCAGCTTTGCCTGATCGGCGGGATCATCCATCCCCAGCGTCACTTCGCTGAGCGCAGCGCGGCCATCCTGCCCCGGCTGCCCATCCAGCGTCACAACGAGCGAGCGCTGACCGTGCGCCAGTTTCAGATTGCGCGGCGTATCATTGGCGACCAACCGCCCATTGACGATAAACGCCACCTGCTGGCACAACTGATCGGCCTCTTCCATCAGATGCGTCGTCAGCAGAATCGTCGTGCCCTCCTGGCGAAGCTGCTCTACCGTCTCGCGCACCTCGCGGGCAGAGATCGGGTCCAGCCCCCGGCTTGGCTCATCCAGAAACAGCACCTGGGGTTGATGCAGCAGCGCGCGGGCAATCATCAGGCGCTGCTTCATGCCGTTAGAAAACGTGCGCACCGGGTCTTTGGCGCGGTCGCGCAGCCGCACCAGGCTCAGCACCTCGTCGACGCGGCGCTTCTCCACGCCATAGAGCCAGCAGGAGAACTCCAGATTCAGCCGCGCCGAGAGCCGCTCGTAGAGGTTCTGCTCCTCAAAGACCACGCCGATGCGCGCTTTCAACTGCGCGCGCTCTTTGACGACATCGCAGCCCGCCACGCGGGCGCCGCCGCCGCTGGGATCGATCTGGCCGGTGAGCATGCGAATCGTCGTCGTTTTGCCTGCGCCGTTGGGGCCGAGCAGGCCAAAGATTTCGCCGCGCCGGGCACTGAAACTAATCCCAGCTACCGCCTCTTTGGCGCCAAAGCTGCGGCGCAGATCAGCAGCCTCGATCATCAGGTCTGTACTGGTCGTCATACGTTACTCCTTATTGATCTGCCTGCTTCTGCTGTGCTTGATAGATGGCAAGAACAGGCACTACTAGAGGAAGCAGCAGCAGGAACGATTGCGCGGTATACTTGCGCCCATAGTGTTCTTTATGTGTCAGTTCAAACGCGACCTCTTCGTGGGCGCTCCCGCGCCGCACGATCCCGATGGCATAGAAGAGCAGCGGCACATAATTGAGCGCGATGCACAGCATGTAGGCGCTCACCAGGATTTGGGTCAGGCTGAAGTGCCCGGCAAAGAAGCCAGGGACAGCAACGACACAGCCGAGGGTCAGCGAGCCAAACACCCCAAAGACACACTCGGCCAGAATCAGCTTTGGACGATGAAAGACCATATCCAGGGCAACCAGTTTACGAATATTGATAACCGCAGGCTCGTGATGAGCAATATCCGTTTGATTCGACATGTGATCCTCGCTCTTCATGTATCTGTTCCTACCTTCCTGATACGCTCTCACCCTGACATGTCAGCAGACGAAAGCATCTTCTCCCAACACAAAGGCCAGATAATCCTTTTTGCGCTGCTCCAGGTCTTCTTCAGGGAACGGCGGCGCTTTGCCTAAGAGCGCGGCTCCGCTTTCCCCTGCCCGCTAAGAAGACTGTAACATGCCCAAAACCAGCTTTCTACAAAAATCGGCTGAGGGGAGTAAAAGACAGGTCAAGAGGCGCATCTGGCAGGATGAACGAACGGGCAGCGCGCCGAATGGAGTAAAGTGGGGGGATGAATGGCGTGCTGTCGGAAGAGCAAATGGCAAAACAGACATCTTCGTTATTCGTTATATAGATGAGGAGTTGGTCTCACGAGGTTGATACGTAGTAGTGCTGTCAGGAGGACGATGCTGTATGTCTGCCAGTGGCCCATCAAAATATTGCCCGCGCTGCGATACTGCCCTGCCCTTGAGCGCCCCCTATTGCAATGTCTGCGGCTACCAATTTATGCCCTATAGTGACCCAACGCCCCAGAACACAAACTATGGCTATGGCTCAAACTATGGCCCACCGCCTCAATATATCGGGCAAATGGCTTCCGAGCGCTGGCCGCTGAGTCGCCCAAGCTATCCGCCGCCAGGAGGGCCAGGGTATCCACAGCAATGGTCGCCGGACTATGGCTATCCCTATGCTCCCGATGCCGCGCCCCCCAGGGGAAGTGTTGTAGGCAAACTGGTGGCGCTGGTGCTGGTCCTGGTGATACTCGTTGGCGGCGGAGCTGCTGCATGGTTCTTGTATCTTAGCCCAAGCCACTCCAATAGCCCGCTCTTTGATCGACATGGAGTGCCTTCCAATGTGCCCCTGCCCAATAACCTGACCTTTGCTACAAACACCAGCTATTCCGAAACAAACTCCAAGACAAACGTGACCGCGACTCTTGATGAGTGGGGATGGAAAGCTGCTGGCAATAATGCAGCAGCGATAGCGCAGTTCTATCGAGATCAGATGCCAGGCCAGGGTTGGACAAACATCCGCTCACAAACGGCGCAGAATGGAGATCAGGAGGTCATCGGCTGCCAGGGGGGAGAGATTCTCTTGATTGGAGCCAACGATAACCATTTGCAGCTATCCGATGACCAGGGGAACGCTGGCCCTATAGTTACCGCGCCTTCTGGTGGTTCCGCGCTTGGTATCCTCTTGATAAGTACGAATGACTCGCAGGCGGCAACCAGAGCCTGCACAGAGAGTTTCTAACTCGCTCTGCATAGCTGGCTCTCGCCCCCAGCCGAATACCAGCAAGAGCAGGAAAAAGTCAGCGGTTTTCTGCTACAATACGTGCGGGCTTTATTGTCTCCAGACATGGGAGGAGCAGAACATGGCTGCAACGCATGGACACGCTGGCTCAGAAGCGCTGGCTGGCACCAGCACCTGGTTTGCTGGCGGCACTGGATTTGATTGGGTCTATATTCTCCTGGCAAGCACCCTCATCGGCGGCCTCTTTCTGGACGGCTGGGCGCATACGCACGGCAAGGTCGATCAGAGTTTCTTTACCCCCTGGCATGCCGTTCTCTATTCCGGGTTCGCGCTGGTTGCCGCGTTCCTGGTCCTGACGCTGGTGATGAATCACACCCAGGGCACGGCCTGGCGGAACGCCTTTCCGGCTGGCTATGGCTCAGCGGTCATTGGGGCTGCTGTCTTCGCTGTTGGCGGGGTGGGCGATCTGATCTGGCACACGCTTTTTGGTATCGAAAAAGGTATTGAGGGCACGATCAGTCCCTCGCATCTGACCCTGGCGCTGGGCGCGCTGCTCATGTTCAGCGGCCCGCTGCGCGCGGCCTGGCGCAAGACGGCTCCCGATGCCTCAGCACGTTGGGTCACGCTGCTGCCTCCGCTGCTCGCGCTCACCTCTATCCTTTCGCTCCTGACCTTCTTTACCCAATATGCCAACCCCATCGTCACATCGCGGGCCGATGTGGAGTTCAATCCCGATGGCTTGAATGAGACGCTGGGCGCGGTCAGCATCACGCTGCAAGCGGCAATCACAATGGGCGTCGTTCTCTTTGCCATCCGTCGCTGGCCTGGCCTGCCCCTGGGAACGTTTGCTATCCTGTTTGGGCTGAATGGGTTTTTGATGAGCTTTCTGGCCGGAAGTTCGCCCGTCCTCGAGGTTGGCATTCTCTCCGCGCTGATTGGCCTGCTGGCCGACCTGCTCAACCGCGCGCTCCGCCCATCGGCAGAGGCGGTGCTGATGCTGCGCATCTTTGCCTTTGCCGTGCCCTTTATCAACTATGTTATCTACTTCGCCGCCTTGCTTCTGCTGAAAGGAACCATCGCCTGGTCGGTCCATGTCTGGACTGGCACGATTGTCGAGACGGGCATCGTTGGCTTGCTATTGAGTTACCTCTGTGTCCCCCCGCGAATGCCAGGCAAAGCGACCTGACTGTAAAGACATGCTTGCCAGAGATTCATAGAGGGACAGAGCTGCTTGCGCCGCGCAGGATTGATCGCTGGTCTTTCACAATAGGCCGGGCCGATGGGGCGTCTGCTGCGCGGCGCTGCTCTGCTGTGTTTCTGCGAGTTGTTGCCAGGCTCAGGGAGCCTTCCAGATTTGCACGGTGCCATCTTGCCCGCCAGCCGCAATATCAGCGCCGTTTGGCGACCAACTCACCGCGTTGACTCCCTGTGGCTGCCCCCTGAAGGTAGCAATCGTTTGCCCGCTGGTACTATCCCAGACCTGGACAGTGTTGACATCCTGGCCGACTCCCATGCCCCCGGTGGCAACGCGCTTGCTATCCGGCGACCAGGCCATACACAGGGTTTCATAGGAGCCGGAGAACCCCTGATAGGTAAGCAATGGCTGGGCATTGGTGGCATCCAGAATATGGATCACGCCAAAGCCATCACCCACGACAATACGCGAGCCATCGGGCGACCAGGCCAGGCCAGTGGCGCTGCTGCCTTGTCCGGGGAAACTGGCAATGACAGCGCCTGTGCTGGCATCCCGAATATCTATGCCAAAGCCATTCCCCGACGCAAAACGTCTACTATCCGGCGACCAGGCCACTGGACCGCCAGCTTGAAGGGAGAGCAAGACCTGGCCGTTGGCGGGGTTCCAGATTTGCAGCGTGCCATCGTCACCTCTGGAGAGGATGCGTGTGCCATCGGGCGACCAGGCCAGGTACCGGATGATGCCTCCATTCACTTGCGTTGGATTGTTGGTATAGGTCAGCAGCACATTGCCGGTGGTGGCATTCCAGACAAATACCTGGCTCTTGGGTGGTCCATTCTCGCTTCCGCTGGCAGAGACAATGCGCGTGCTATCGGGCGACCAGGCCAGGGCGTTGACGGCCTGCGTGTGCTGGCGGAAGGTGAAGATTGGCTGGCCGGTCAGCGCGTTCCAGACTTGCACGGTGGTATCGTCTCCCGCCGAGGCAATCCATTTGCCATTGGGCGACCAGGCCAGCGTTCTGATTGGGCCTGAATGCCCGGTGTAGGTCAGAAGCGGCTCCTGGACCACTGGCGGCGTGGCGGTTGGCGCTGGTGGCAGCGTGGCGGTTGGCGTTGGCGTAAGCGTGGCCGTCGATGTACCGCTCGGCTGTGGCGTGGGCATGGTGGTCGATGTTGCTGTCATGGTGGGGTTTCCCCCCACCGACTGATGGGGAACCTGGCGTACCAGTATTAACCCGATGACGAGGCCGCCGATCAACAACGCGATCAGGATGGCCGCCACAATGGCGCCAAGACGATATGAGAGCCTCGGCTTGATAGGATATTGAACAGGAGGTCTATTCATGGCAATCTGCCTTTTTCTTAGAAAAAGCAAACGATGTGTCTGTCGTGACTTTGCGGCTTGCGTGGGCGAGGGAGCGGCGCTTCTTTGTGCCAGGCGCTCCCAGACGCGCTCCAATGAGCGTTCGTTCGCTTCCTCGGTCTCATACGCATGCCGGAGCTTGCGGATCAGGCCCAGATCGGACGGCGTGCCCTGATCTGCTGGCGCGCCATCGCGCAGATTCAAAAGCCGCTCGATGTATTCATCTACCGTCTCCGGTGTGAGGGATTCATCATTGGGTGTCATAGGCTGCCTCCTCCCTCATGCTCACCGCAGCGGGCGCGTAAGAGATTAAGGGCGCGAAAGAGCAGCATCCGTACTGCTGCCTCGCTTTTGTTCAGTCGGGCAGCAATCTGCGCGGCGCGCAAGCCCGCCCCAAAGCGTAAGCGCAGCACCTCCTGTTGCATCACGGGCAGCCGCTGGAGGGCTGCCCAAATATCGTTCTGCTCTTCATGGTGAAGGGTAATACGTTCCGGGTCCAGCGTATCATCGGCAAAGATAGCCTCATCGACCTGTTCCAATGGTACTGCCGGACGGCGGCCCGAACGCCGATAGTGATCGATCAGCTTGTGAGACGCCACGGTTCGCAGCCAGGCCAGCCGCGCTTCTTCAGGCACTGCCGCCAGATGCTCTTGCTCGAATGCCGCTATAAAAACATCAAGCAGGAGGTCTTCGGCATCCTCACGTGAGGGTGCGCGATGGAGCAAATAGGCAAAGATTTTGGCTGCGTGCTGCTGGTACAATATGGCAGCGGGCGATGTGCCCGCTGCTATTTCGCGCGCTTGTTTCATTCCGCCCTTTCTGCAACCCCTGTCATTGAGATGGCCCCCTCACTTAATGTGTCGCTGCTTTGCGAAAAACATAACGATGAGTGAGCCGGGAAAGGCCCGCTGTGGACGTTGGGCTGAGTGAGCAAGCTCCTGAGCAGGCGCATCTGGTCTCTATGCCGTCGCCGGGTTAATATCCCAACAGCTCTTGCAGTTCTTTCTCAGACTGCTTGCTGAGCGGGATCATCGTTTCCTGCTTATCGTCTAGCTGGAGGGTATAGCTGTTGCGGGTATATTGAATGACGGCTTTGATATGCTGGAGGTTGACCAGATAGGCGCGGTGTGCTTTGAAAAAGCCGCGCCCGGCCAGGCGGCTTTCAAGCTCTTGCAGGGTGAGGTTGGTGGTGGCCTCTTCGCTGGCCGTGCGCAGGATGGTTTTGCCATCGCGGCTGGTGGCGTAGAGCAGGTCGCCGGGGTCATAGAGGACAATACGATCATCTTTGCGCGCAGGCACTTTGTATGGGATGCGGCGCTCAGGCGCTGCTGGCCCCTGTGCCGCTTCCGTCTGGTAGGCGTTGGCAACGCGCCCATCCTCCAATTCCACCACGCGCGTGCAGAATTTGCCTGCCCAGGAAAGGTCTTCGTCCGTCAGCAAAACGGCGGCGCCATCGCTGGCAGCCTGGGTGATGAGCCGGGCGAGCAGCGCCTGCGTATCGATGTCGGCGCGCAGCGTCGGCTGGTCGAGCAGCAGCAGTTTGGGCTTTGCCAGCAAAACACGCGCAAACGCCAGTCGGCGCTGTGCGGGCAGCGAGAGTTTGCTGGCGCTGGTCTTCATCTGGTCGCTCAACCCGACCAGCGCCAGCAGTTCTTTGGCGCGGCTGGTCGGCAGGCCATGCAGTCGGCAGGAGGTTTCCAGGTTCGCCAGCGCCGAGAGACGTTCGTAGAGCAGGTCTTCTTCAAAGAGGATGCCCATACGAGCGCGCAGGATGGGCAGCTTGTAGATGTCCTGCCCTTCAAGAAGAACGCTGCCGCCGCTGGGCATCAGCGTGCCGGAGAGCAGACGGATCAGCAGCGTCTTGCCGCTGCCCACCGGGCCGACGACGGCAACGATCTCGCCTGCCGCCACGTCAAGCCGCTCGATAGCCAGCACCGTGCGGTTCTCGATGATTTTTTCCAGCCTCCGTACCTGTAGCACGCTCGAAACCTCTTTACATCAGGTTCTTAGGGTCTCTTGCTTTCCTGCATATCAGCGATGGGTGCGGTGTGCTTGGATGCGTGACGCTGTTGAAGGAAGCTATGACGGTTTTTCGCTATGACGATCAAATAGACGAGCGAAACGGCGAAGTTGAGATAGCCAATCACCGACACCGTGAAGAACAAGAGGTCGTCAGTGGGGAGGTCTTGAAGAAAGGCGCCAGAAAGGTTATGCAGGAGATACCCCCCAAATTCAAGGACTAGAAACGCCAGCAAGAGCCACCCGCCTGCTGGTTTGGCTTGTAGGATAAGGACATACCCTCCCAGGAAGAGGGCGAACGTTACGCTCAGAAACACCACAGCAAAGGGGGTAGGAGCAACATGATGCACCCCATAGAAATGAATGTAGTATGGGATCTGTGCTACATAATTGAGTACCGTGATGCCCAGGAGAACGTGGAGGGCCACCCGCAGTCTGGATGAAAGGTAGGACGCTTGGTGCTTCTCGTTCATAGAACTGCCTTTCTGTTGGGAACGCAGATTGACGGTATTGTAGCATAGCAATGACCTATCAAGCCTCTCGCTGGGTCTGTGTAGAAATCATAGTGATGAACTCGCGGGCGGCGCGCGAGATCGTCCCGACGCGCCGGTAAACGAGCGCGAATAAAAACGCTTCAGTGAGGTCTGCAATCGGCAGCAGCGCCAGGTCAGCCCCAATCTGGGATGGTCGTATCAAGGCGGGCAGCGTCAGCGTCACCCCGATGCCCTGGCGAACCATCTCTTTCAACCCCTCTACCGATTCTATCTCAACCAGCGGGCGCAGCGGCAGCCCACGCTGGGCAAAGATGCGCTGCGTGATCTGCCCCATGCGAGAGGTTTCGTCCAGCAGCAGGAATGGCTCGGTCATGATCTGCTCCAGTGTGATTGTCGAAGCGCTCTGCGCCAGCGGATGCTGGGCTGCCACCAGCAGATGCAGCGGCTGGCGAAAGAGTTCCTTAATAATCAGCAGCTCCGATTGCAAGCGGGGATCGAGGATCAGGCCAAGCTCCACCTCGCCCTGCTCTACCAGGGCGATTAACTCGTCGGTGTGGGCCACGCGCACTTTCAGCCGCACCAGCGGGTAGCGCTGGTGAAAGTCGGCAAAAAGCGTTGGCAGAAAAGCCGTTGCCAGCGATTCGATGCAGCCAAGCACAATCGTGCCGCGCTGCCCGGCCTGCAACTCGGTAAGCCACTGCTGCCCCTCTTGCAACTGCTCCATCGCGTTCCTGACGTACAGTGCAAACTCCTGCCCTGCTGGGGTCAATGTGACGCGCTTCTTGCTGCGCGTAAAGAGGGCAACGTCTAATTCATCCTCCAACGCGGCGATCTGGCGGCTCAACGCAGACTGCGCCACAAAACAGCGTTCGGCGGCCTTCCGAAAGTTTTGCGTCTGCGCGGCGGCCAGAAAATAGGTAAGCTGGTGAAATTCCATCTGGCCTTCTCCTTGCAGGTTGATCTCACAATGAGATCACTATCATATCAAACAGGTGTTGGACGCATCAAATATCTGCCCATATACTTGTTCTATGAGCATACTCGTGCGAGCGCCCGGCGAATACATGTGCTGCTGAGGGCGTGCCGCTGGGACACCCGCCGGGCAGGTTGGAAGTCGGCCAGGCTGACCAGAGGGCCGCAGGCCCCTAGCAGCCACTTGAGTGGCTGCATAAGAAGAAAAGAGGACCGTATGACCCTTGTTGAACAGTTGGCCGCGTTCGCCCGGCGGGTGACATATGACGATATGTCGGCGGAGGCGCGCCAGCAGTTGAAGATTCGGGTGATTGACGCGCTGGGCTGCGCGTTTGGGGCGCTGGAAGGTCCGCCAATCCGGCTGCTGCGCGCCCAGCTTGAAGACTTTGGCGGCAAGCCGCTGGCAACCTTGATTGGCGGCGGAAAGACGGCCCCTGATCGCGCCGCCTTCTATAACTCCGCGCTGGTGCGCTATCTCGACTACAACGACAGCTACATCGCCAAAAAAGAAACGTGCCATCCCAGCGATAACCTGGGGGCGGTCCTGGCGGCCAGCGAATATGCCCGGCAGAGCGGCAAAGAGTTTCTGACCGCGCTGGCGCTGGCGTATCAGGTGCAGTGTCGACTTTCGGATGTGGCGCCCGTGCGCGCGAAGGGCTTCGATCACACGACACAGGGCGCTTACGCGGCGGCGGCAGGAGTCGCCAGGGCGCTGGGACTGGAAGAGCGGGGCATTGCCAACGCGGTAGCGATCAGCGGCACCGCCAACAATGCCTTGCGTGTCACGCGCACAGGGCAGCTTTCCAACTGGAAGGGGCTGGCCTCTCCCCATACCGCCTTTAGCGCGACGCATGCTGCGTTCCTTGCCATGCGGGGCATTACCGGCCCGCTGGAGGTGTTTGAAGGCAACAAAGGCTTGATGGACGCGATCACCGGGCCGTTTGAGTTGGATTGGGCGCGGGAAAATCTTGAGGCCGTGCGGCGCACCAGCGTGAAGAAGTATAACGCGGAATTTCATTCGCAGTCGGTGCTGGAGGGGGCCTTGGAACTGCGCGCGGCGCGGCAGATACGCCCGGAGGAGATTGAGCGCGTCGACATCGCTATCTTTGATGTCGCCTATCACATCATTGGCGGCGGCGAAGAGGGCGACAAGCGGCAGGTGCGTACTAAGGAAGAGGCTGACCACAGTTTGCCCTACATGGTGGCCGTCGCGCTGCTGGATGGCGACGTGACCCCCGCGCAGTATCTGCCGGAGCGCATTGCGCGGGCGGATGTGCAGAACCTGCTGCGCCGGGTCAGCATCCAGCCAGACGCGGCGCTGAGCCAGCGTTTCCCTGCCGAGATGCCCTGCCGTATTCAGATCAGCCTCACCGATGGCCGGACGCTGAGCATTGAAAAGCAGGATTACGAGGGATTTTACAGGCGGCCCATGTCCTGGGAGCAGGCAGTTGCCAAGTTTGAACGGCTCGCCGCTCCCTACACGGACGCCGCGCAGCGTGTGGCTCTCGTCGAGATGGTGGCGCACCTGGAAACGAAACACATTGCAGAGTTGACAACATGGTTAGCAAAGAAAGAGAGATGACCATGAGCGAGCGAGCATTTCCATTTATTCGGATGAACGAGCGCGAAGGCAAGCCGCGCACGCGAGGCGTGACCGAGATTCGCGGCCCCTACTACACGCCGATGGGCAGGCGCTATCTGGAAGACGTGCTGGAGACGATGGGCGAGTATGTCGATTCGCTGAAGTTTGCGGGCGGGTCTTTCACGCTGATGCCGGAACGCCAGTTGAAAGAGATCATCGAACTGGCTCATCGCCATAACGTGCAGGTCTCTACTGGCGGCTTCATTGAGCATGTGCTGACGCAGGGGCCGGAAGTTGTCAATCGCTACATTGCGGAGTGTCGCAAGATAGGCTTCGATATTCTGGAAATCTCCAGCGGTTTTATCACCATCCCGGTGGATGACTGGCTGCGCCTGGTCGAGCGCGTGCAGCAGGCGGGACTGAAAGCCAAGCCAGAGGTGGGTATCCAGTTCGGCGCGGGCGGCGCCAGCGCCGCTGAGGAACTGGCCGCAGAGGGCACGCGCGATGTGGAGTGGGCTATCGGGCAGGCCAGAAGGTTTCTGGATGCCGGGGCCTCCATGATTATGATCGAGTCCGAGGGCATCACCGAGAACGTGACGACGTGGCGCACCGATGCCGCCGCCAAAATTATCGGCGCGTTGGGATTGGAAAAGGTGATGTTCGAGGCGGCAGACCCGGAGGTTTTTGCCTGGTATATCAAGAACTATGGCCCCGAAGTCAATCTGTTTGTGGACCACAGCCAGATCGTGCAGCTTGAATGCCTGCGTTCCGGCCTCTGGGGGACCAAGAGCTTGTGGGGCCGCGTCCTGACGTACAAAGGCTAGCGCTTCAGCCAATTTATAGGCTGCCAGGGGCCTGCGGCCAGAAAATCGGCAGAGCCGATTCCCAACCCGCAGAGCGGGTTTCCTGGCCGCAGGCCCCTGGCGGCGAATGTATTCGGCTGGGGGCTGAAGGCCACGCCTGGAGGCTTCGTCAATGAGCCGCCCGCGCGGGCTGGGACGAAAGCGCGCGCTCGTGACCAGCGTTCTAGATGCTGCCTGTTATGCGCGCCTGGCGCCAGAGAATCCAGACGGCGGCGGTGAAAAAAGCCAGCGCGGTCAGCAGCACGATGCTGGCATCCAACACGGCAGCGCCGGGCGTTGCCTGGTTTTGCAAGGATTTCAGGATGCCATCGGCCAGATAATAGGTGGGCAGCGCGGGCATCAGCCGCGCCAGCGCGTCGCCCTGAAAAAACTGGCCGAACGGGCCAATGAAGAGGGCTGGAAAGATATAGAGCAGAGCAATAACGCCGGTAAAGGCGCCGCCGGATGTGACCGTCTTGAAGATGCTGCCAAGCAGCAGGCCCACCGCAATGCCCAGACAGGAACCCAGCAAGGTGAAGAGCAGGACCAGCAGCACCTGGCCTGCAAACGCGCCCTGCACCACCAGAACTACGACACCCAGCAGCACTTGATAGACCAGGCCCACCAGCAGCTTGCCCGCCACCACATCGGCCAGTGAGGCTGGCGAGACAAGCAGCATGCGCAGCGTTTTGGTCTCCTTCTCCTCAACGAGCAGATTGGGCATCATGGACGCGCCCACGACCAGGCAAGTAGTGAGGGAGAGCAGGGCATAAAAGGTGTCAAGTTGATCCCCGGAAAGACCCATCTGCGGCGGATCGCCGCCCAACAGCACAAACAAGACGGCAACCAGCATGGGGATCAAGAGCATCATCAAGGTGCCCTTGTTCAGCAGCAGGTCCAACGCATCTTTGCGTGCCACTGCGAGGATGGGGCGCAGCCGCATGTTTTCTCCCGTTGTGTGGGTAGCCCTGAGCGGCGAATAAACTCGCCGAATGCTTTCATTCTAAACTATGACCCGCAAGGGGGCATATTGTCAAGGGGGAGAAAGCGGCAATCTGAACCAGAAGGTGGCACCCTCGCCGGGCAGGCTCTCCACACCAACCTGACCGTGATGGCGCTCAATGATGGCCCGGCTGATGAACAGCCCCAGCCCCAGGCCCACGCCAGAGCCGCTGCGCACCTCGACCCCTGGTACACGGTGAAAGCGCTCCCAGAGATGCTCCTGCTCGGCCTGCGGAATGCCTGGCCCGTGATCTCGCACCCAGAGGCGCACCATGCCTTCCTCCAGCACCGCGCCAAGCTCAACCGGCTCATCTTCAGCGGAATATTTCAGCGCGTTGGTCAGATAATTGGTCACAACCTGCTCGATGCGCCCGGCATCGGCGTAAATGGGCATACTCTGGTCGCCCGGCAGATGCACCTGAATGGAGCGTTGGGGGTTGGCCTGGCGCTGCTCCTGCACCACTTCGCCGATGATGGTCGCCAGATCGGCAGATTCCGGGCGGAAAGCGAGCTTATCGGCCTGGATGCGCGAGACATCCAAGAGGTCGTTGACCAGGCGATCCAGGCGGCTCGCCTGGCGGCTGGTGCGGGCAAGCTGCTCTTCAAGCGCCTCCAGCTTCTTGCCTGTTCCGTTGCTGGCAGCAATCTCTTCACGCAGCAGGGTCTGGATGCGCCGCTGGCTCAACTGAAGGCCGAGTATAATAGTGGTGAGCGGGGTCTTGAGTTCATGGCTCGCCATCCCCAGGAAGGTATCCATCTGCCGATTGGCCTGACGCAGCGCCAGTTCGCTGGCCCGCGCCGCCTCGCGTTCGCGCAGCAGCCGTTCGCGCTCGATCACCAGCGCCCCCAGCTTGGCAGCCGCTTCTGCCAGGGCGATCTCCTGGCCTGTATAGCGATGCGTCGCATCCCTTGGGTCCAGAATCAGGAGGCCCACCAGGCGCTCGCCAATTCGCATGGGAACTGCCAGAAGCGTCTGGGCATGGTACGGGTTTGGCTCGTCGTGCAGAAGCGGGTCGGTCATATCCAGCACCAGGGTTTCGCCTGCCTGCAAGCGAGCGAGAACCTCTGTATGAGAACCATCCGTCCAGCGCGCGCTCCGGCGCTCCCCCGCCCACCAACGCTGCTCCTCATCAGGCGAAAGGCCCCACACCGCCAGAGGAAGGGAGGTACTTTCCTCCAGGTCCAGCGTAGAGATACTCACATGCGGGCAACCCAGGACATTGCTGGTTAACTGCGCCAACCGATGGGCTATCGGGCTAGCCGCTGGCCCGACCTCTTCTGCCGGGGGCACCGGGGTACCAGGCGCCTGAACCAGCGCTTCGGCCATTGCCAGCAGCGTCTGAAGCGCCTCATGTGTGCGCCTTTCCAGGCGCTGGTGTTCGGTCAGGTCACGCAGCACCATCACAGCGCCAATGATGCGCCCATCAGCATCGCGCAGCGGCGCACCCGTGATACTTCCTTCTACCTTGTGCCCATTGAGGCGATCATAGCTGACATCAACAGCATGGGGATCGCTCAGTACCTCGCCGCGCAGCATACGAGCAAGCGGCCAGCGGTCTTCCGGCAAATGCTTGTCATGCTCGAAACAAATTGGATAGCGTGCCATACGCTCACGCTGAGACAGCGAGCAAAGCTCAGGATATACATCAAGATTCAGGAGGCGACGACCAGCCGAATTAGCGCGCATAATGCGCCCTTCGGTATCGTAGACAAAAATGCCATCTACGATGGTTTCGAAGATTGCTTCCAATTCGCTGGCGCGCTGGGCGATTTCATGCTCCAACCGGCGGCGCTCGGTGACATCGCGCATGACCATAACGCCGCCAACAATCTGTTCCTCTGCATCGCGGATCGGCGCGGCGGTAACATTGATTAGCCTATCCTCTCCACTAGCAGTAGAGATCATGAAATCAGGGGCATGGGGATCATTGAGCAGTTCGCCTTTCAGCGCGCGAAGTGTAAACAATTGATCCTCAGCATATGTCTGCCCCCGCGCGTTACGGAGTTTTATCAGCGCTCTGCGCTCGGCCAGAGTCTCTGGCTCAATGTCATATGCAAACAATCGGCGATCTGCTGCGTTCCGCTGAAGAATGCGAGAGTTCTTGTCAAAGACCAGCACGGCTTCCGTCATAGCCTCGAAGACAGCCTCAAGCTGGCTGGCGCGAGCAGCCGCTTCCCGTTCAGCCTGGCGCAGCGCCTCCTCCAGACGCCTGCGCTCAGTAATATCCTGGAGAATACCTACCGCCCCGATAATCGCGCCCGTCTCATCGCGGATCGGGTTGGCCGAATCCAGCACGAATTTGCGCTCTCCATCAGAGGTTTCAATCTCTACCTCTTCGCGGGTAATCGCCTCACCGCTTGCCAGCGCGCGAGCCAGCGCCCACTCTTCAACCTCCAGGCGCTTGCCGGTATCGGGTCGCCAGGCTTTCGCCCCCCGAAAGTCGCTGATCTGGCGGGGCATGGGCGCAGCTTCACCCCAGAGGGCTTTACACGCCGGAGTTCTCTCCAGATAATGGCCCTGGGCGTCAACCATCCCTACCGCAGCCGGGAGGACATCTAACAGCGTGCGCAGGCGGAGCCGTTCCCGTTCGGTTCTGGTCTGTTCTTCCCTGACCGAGCGGGTCATCTCTTCCGCCCGGCGGCGTGACCAGCTATTCTGACCGGCAACCATGCTGATGACATATCCAACCACCAGGAACAGGAGCAAACTCACCAGATCATTCCCGCCTCCATTATCCCAGGCGAGCGGTGGGGGTAAGACCAGGAGATCAAGCAGCAATGCCCCCCATAAGGTGGCAAGCAAGCCAGGGCCAGCCCCCCAGCCCAGGGCCACCAGTATCACCGCCAGCACTGGCAGCAACCCTTTGAAAGCGAATTCCGGGCACCAACAGATGAGCAGAAAGCTCCCCAAAACAGCCGCCGCCTCGATCAGCAGCGCGGCCAGATACCTGGCTGCTGGATGGCGCAGCGGCTCCGGCAGCCAGCCTGGAGAAAAATTATTGATACGAAGCCAACGAATCGACGCCCGCCAGAGCGTTCTTGCCGGGCAGAGGAGCCAGGGGCGGCCTTTATGCAGAGGAGCGAGCTTTTCTCCCGGCATGCTGCTGTTCGAGGGCACTGCATGCGTGTGTGGCGCTGCCTTGCTTTCTCCAGGGTTGTTCAGAGGAAGATGCTTGTTTCCCATGCGTGACTCCTCTCCGCCAGGCATCATCCACTACTCTATCTGCTTTGCTCTTCAGAGGCCAGCGGCAATGAGAACCAGAAGGTTGACCCTTTGCCGGGCGCGCTCGCCACACCAACCTGACCGTGATGATGTTCGATAATCGTCCGGCTGATGGACAGGCCCAATCCCAGGCCCACCCCTGTCCCATACTGCACTTCCACGCTTTGGGCGCGATAAAAGCGCTCCCAGATGCGCTCCTGCTCCGCTGCCGACAGGCCCGGTCCCTGGTCGCGGACCCAAACTCGCGCCTGCGATCCTGCCACCTCTAGCCCGACCTGCACAGGGCGATCCTGGGCAGAATATTTGAGCGCGTTGGTCAGATAATTGGTCAAGACCTGCCCGATGCGCGCCGCGTCAGCAAAAACGGGGGGGAGAGGCGCGGCTGGCATCTCCATGCAGAGCGTGCGCTGGGGATGAACCTGACGCTGCTCCTCGACAACCTCACAAACAATGCTTGCCAGATCGACGGGCGTTTGGCGCATTTCCAGTTTGTCCGCCTGAATACGCGATACATCTAGCAAATCGTTGACCAGCCGATCCAGACGATCCACCTGGCCCCTGGTACGGCCAAGCTGCTCTATCAGTGGTTCAAGCAGCGCATTGAGCTGAGCAGCCACATCCGGCGCGCGCTGCGCCAGATTGCGCATGCGCCGCTGAGTCATTTGCAAGCCAAGGATGATCGATGTCAAGGGCGTTTTAAGTTCATGGCTGACAACGCCCAAAAAGGCATCCATTTGCCGGTTGGCCTCGCGCAAAGCCAGTTCACTGGCTCGCGCAGCCTCGCGCTCCTGGCGGAGCCACTCGCGCTCAATTACCAGCGCCCCCAGTTTGGCAATCGCCTCTACCAGCGCAATCTCCTCGGCAGTGTAGCGATGCACCGCGCCCCCAAAATCCAGCGCGATGATGCCAACCAGCCGCTCGCCAATCCTCATCGGCGCAACCAGCCAGTCCTTAATCTGGTAAGGGTTGGGGTGGCCTGACAACGGTGGCTGGTTCCAATCAAGCACGAGTACCTCGCCTTTTTGCAGGCGAGCGGCAATTTCCGGGCTGGAACCATCGATCAGGAGCGAACCGCTGCGCTCTCCGGCCCACCAGCGCTGCTCTTGCCCTGGTGCGAGGCCCAGCATGACCAGCGGACGGACCTCACCCTTCTCTGGGTCCAGAGAATACAGCGCAATACGCTGGCACGCCAGAGCATCACAGGTTAATTCTGCCAGGTGCTGCGCAACCTGGCGCGCGGCCTCTTCGCCTGGAAGCCCCTGCTCATCCGGCGCTTGAACCAGCACTGCTGCAATTGCCAGCAAGGCATTGAATGCCCGGCGGGTACGCCGTTCCAGTTGCCGCTTCTCGGTGACATCGCGCATGACGGTGACGCCGCCAACAATCTGCCCTTCAGCATCCCGCACGGGCATGCCGCTCATACTGACTTCCACTTCGCGCCCATGCAGGTTGGTAATGATGTAGTCCCTGGCATTGGCGCTGGCAAGAGCCTCGCCCTTGAGAATACGCGGCACCAGCCACTCATCAGGAGAGAGCGACTGCCCCTCCGCATTGCGTAGTTGGAGACGCCTGGCCCGCTCGTGCATAGTAATAGAGCGAGCCACAGCGGGGTCTTCCAATCCATGCAGATGAAGCGAGGCGGCATTCAGGTGCTGAATGCGGCCCTCGTTATCATAGAATGTGACGCCATCCGCCATTGCCTCAAAAATTGCCTCAAGCCGCTTGCGCTCCAGGTCCGCTCTGGCCTGCTCCTGAGCCAGCGAGGCAGCCAGTTCTTCGGCATCCTGGCGCGCGCGCTCCGCCAGGCGGGTAGATCGCTCGGCATTCCGGCGCTCAAACACGTTTCGGCTGGTAAAGGCCGTAACGGTCAGGCCCACGATCAGCACCACGACATTATCAAGAGCGCGCACCGGGTCTCCTGATTGATTGCCGAATCGTGGCAGAATCAGCCAATCGAGCAGAGCGGCTCCTAGCAGGGTGGCCGTCAGGCTTGGTCCGGCCCCCCAGGTCAGGGCGATGACGACAACGGCCATCAGCGTTATCAGACTTGAAAGCCCAAAGCTTGGAACCATTGCCATCAGCAATATATCCAGAGAGACAGCCAATACGGTGAAAAGCGCAGCGAGGAGATAGGCCAGGAATGGGCGGTGCAAGGGGGCCGGAAACCATCGTGGAACGGAGGCATTGACCTTGAGCCAGCGCCTCAACAAAGACCAGAGAGCGTTGATCGGGCGCGTTCTCGTGGTATTATCAGATTGCTGGTTCTGCTGTACAGGGATGAGACCCTCCATTCAAGCATCCCTTCTGCATCCTTGAATTCAGCTTGAAAAATCCTCTAAACAGGGAGCAAGAGATCATGCAAGCACTATACCAGTTCTACCCATAAAATCTCCATCACTATATCATAGCATCCACACTAGAAGCCAGAAGCGACCTGTTGAGTACAGAGAAGCCTGGCACCCGATGATGGCAAGCGCATCATCTGCGCAGCGCTGCCTCAAGAGAGACGTTCCTGGTTAGTCAAGAAGGTGAGGACTTGGAGGTTAATCGCTTGCCGCTGCTGCGCGCTCAGGCCGGTGTATTCGTGCCCGCCTGGAAAGCTGATATAGGAGACAGAAACACCAGCCTGCTGGAGTGCCCGTTGCAGCGCCAGTGATTGACTGGAAGGCACGGTGTCATCAATGCTGCCCTGAATGATGAGCGTGGGCGCGCTGAGCGCTGTGACATCAAAGAGCGGCGAGGCGTCGCGCTGGAGGGCAAGATTATTTTGTTTGCCCTGACCGAAAAGTTGGGGGAAGATCGCTTGCCAGAACGGGTTCGCGCCAAGGCTGGTGAGATCAACCGGGCCAAACGCATCTACAACACAGGAGACACTGGGAGATTGGTCGGTCAATAACGAAGCTTTGTCGCCGGGATGGATGCTGTGCAGCACGCCCAGAAAGACGGCCAGATTGCCTCCAGCCGAATCACCCAGCGCGCACAGGCGCTGGGGGTCAAGATGGGTATCGCTGGCGTGGGCGCGCAGCCAGCGCACGGCAAGCTGGACATCAACCAGCGGCGCGGGCCAGGTGTTCGCCGGGGAGAGACGATAGTTGAGCGTTGCCACCACGAATCCATGCGAAGCCAGCGCCAGGCACAGCGCTTCATAGTCCTCTTTCTCTCCCCCGATAAATCCACCGCCATGAATCAAAACCACTCCTGGCTCCAGGCTGGCCGCCCCGTTGGGCGTGCAAAGATCAAGGCGTTCAGCAACATTCTCGACTGGGCCATAGGCGAGATTTTTCTGCACTGTCACCTGATACGATCCTGCTGGAATGGGGGGCATGGGCGTTGGGCGCGTCCCGGTTGGCGGGGTGCCGGTCGGCTCATCAGTCGGGTTGGCAGCAGGAGTGCTGGTGGCTGCACTGCTCAGCGGTACAGCCCCGGACGTGGGATGATACAGCACCGCTGCATAGAGCGAGGCTATAATGAGGAGGAAGACCAGCACCCCAACCAGCTTCGCCAGCGTTTCGTGGGCTTCATACGCCCGGCGGATGGCACGAAACAGCCCCATAGCACGTTCCTCTCCTGGCAGCACAAGTTGCGCGGCTGAAAGTGTAGCAAACGGAGCCAGGCGCTGTCAAGGCGAGCTGTGCCAGGCAATTTGATCATTCGCTCTGTTTTTAACTATAATGGTTGGGCTGAAACAGAGCCAACAGCCGCACTAATCACGCGAGCGCCCAGGAAGAGGTCTGGTTGTGCCTTCCTGCGCGAGTAACAACGATGAGGAGCGCCTAACAAAACCCAATGCGGGTTGGCCCCGCCCCTGCCGGTTGGGAAACCGGCGGTACGCCCCACTCCTGCTTGCAAGGCGGTTTTGTTAGGGATTCTAAGGCAAAGGGGATGCCAGGATGACACGAGCAGAAGTGCTGCAAGCGCTGGAGGCGGTTTCGTATGCCGAGCGCGTGCGTTTTATGATCGCCCTGGGCCGCCGCCAGGATGAAGAAAGCCGGGCGGTGGTGGCCGAACTGGAGCGCGGCGGCTTTTACGAGCGCTTGCTGGCGCTGCATTCCTGCGTGGGGAGCCGTGACCTCGCCCATGTGATGCACGCCCTGGCTGACCCCTCGCGGCGCCTTCGGCATCTGGCACTGCGACTCTTCCCGCTTGATGGCGATGCGGCGCAGATACAAGACGCGCTGAAGACCGCCCCGGCACAGATGCGGGCGCGGCTGATCAGAAAGGTGCGGAAACATGCCCTGGCGGCGGTGGACGCTTTTCTGGAAACGGCGCCACCTGACGACCCGCACTTCTTTCAGTTGCTGGCGCTTGGTTCGTCGGCGCTGGTGAAGCGGCACGCCACCGCGTTCCAGCAGCGGGCAGCGCTGGCCGATTGGCGCGTGCTGGCCCGCTTTCACCCGGAACTTGCCCTTGATCTGCTGCAAGCATGGGCAGAATCTGTGTTGGAAACTACCCCGCCAGCGCCAGCCCCAACGCTTCCCATTGATCAACTGCAAGCGTGGGCAAATACGGCAAATACGGCCCAGGCACGCCTGGCGGAGTATATCAACACGCTGCTGCCCATGCTGGCCCGGCGGGCACCAGCGCGCACATTGCGGCTCGTGCAGACGACAAAGCGGTTCGCGCTCGCATCCATCGACCTGACGCCGCTCGCGGCCTGGCTCCCCGGCGAGGTGGCTGATCTGGCGCTGGCCGAAAAGGGTGCCGTGCAGGTAGATTTTATCCGCGTCGCAAAGCGGCTCAGCACCGGGCAGGTGATCGCCCTTTGTAAAGAGCGCCCCAACCTGCTTGAGCCAGACAGCGGCCCCTGGAATCCAACCTGGTTTCTCACCTGGAACTGGTTCCTCAAACTGGCTCCAGCGCAGCGCCTGGCAGTGTATAACGCTTGCAGAGCGCAGTGGCGTTCTCCCCATTCTCAGCAGCAGGGATATTTACCGCCGCAGGTGGTGGCCGCGCTGCCAAGGGCGCAGCGAGAAGCGGAAGCCCGGCAGCATATCGACAATGAACAGCTTCCCTTTGCTGATCGTTTGCTCTATGCCGCCCTCTTGCCCTGGGAGGAAATGATGCAGGTCGTGGAAGCGGCCCTGGCTTCAAACGATGAGCAGATGCGGGCGCGTGCCCTGCGCGCGCTCATCGGTGCGGTGCGCTATCATCGAGATCGCCTCTCAGAAGTGCTGGCCCGCCTTCGCGTCGGGGAGGAGGGGAGCGCACGCATCGCCGTGCTGGAGACGCTGGGCAGCCTGCCCGCGAGCATTTGGCAAAAGGACCACCTGGCTGTTGTCCGCCTTCATATTCGACGCGGAGAGGACGGCGACGAGTATATTCACTTGAAGCTGGCCTGGCTGGCAAAGCTGATGCTCGTCCATACTGACTGGGCGGCGTGGGAATTCAACGTTCTCCTACACGATACCGCAGTGACACCCCAGGCGCGCATCGTAGCTACCTTGCCAACACAGATTGCTGATCGCTTGCTTCAGTACCTGATGAATTTGATGTACGTGTGGTCAGAGCGAGGATACCCCGAGGGCGCGGCAGGAACGCTCCAGGCATTTCTCACACACAAGCAGGCGCTCATGCGCTATGTGCCGCTGCTCGAAGAGATCGTGCAGGAGCGAACTGAGCCACGATATTACCCCGAAGGGGCCGAGCAAGCCCTGCGCCTGCTCTCCAGGCTCCAGCCAGAGCGGTGGCACAGGCTTATTCCGGCGATGGTGCGCTCTGAGTCAGTCTGGGTGAGTGTCCCGACAATCGCTGAGTATCTGTTAAAATATCGCCAGGACCTGCTCACGCCCTTTTTGGAGTATGGGGCGTATGCTGGGGGCGATATTACCGGGGAAAAAGACCCGCTCTTCACGTTGCGCAGCCTGTGGAGCGCCGGAACGGCCATGCAGCAAGAGCGACTGGCCGATGCGCTGATGCAGGTCATTCGTCGGCAGGGGTCGAGCGATGAGCAGGTGAAAGAGGCTATCAGATCGCTGGCGCTGCTGCCAGCCATCTCGCCAGCGCGGCTGCTGTCGCTCATGCAGGACTCACGCCCCCAGGTGAGTGAAGAGGCGCGGCGAGCGCTGCGGCGCATTGATGCACCCTCAGCGTAGAGATAGAGCAGCCTGTCTCAGCGGCGTGTGGTGCGGTTTTTGTGAAGTTGCCTGGATGCCCCCTATCTTTTTGGCCGCACTCATGGTATACTTGCTCTACTACCTGACATGCAGGAAGCAGAGACGGTTTGCTACCAGGGAAAGCGAGATCATATGGGCGCCCCGGTGCTTCAGTCCTGCCGCATCTTCACCGCGATTTTGCTCCAGCCGCGCGGGACCAGCAGACCCGGCATTGCCCTGACAAGGGGACTGGTATGCACGGCTTTATCCACCTGCTCCTGGAAGCATATGTGAGCGAGACGTTGGGCGTCCACCATCTGCGCGAGGTGCGGGGTCTGGCCGGGATTGAGGGGCCAGCCCTCGCTACCACTTATTACCCCGATCAGTTGACCATTCAATTCGTGCAAGCCATTGCCGACTATCAGGGTATTCATCCCGATGAGGTTCTCTATCGCTTTGGCTTTTACTTCATCAATGCTCCCCTTCTGGAACGCAATTATCCTGCCTTCCTGAACAGCGTAACCTCGGTGCGGGCCTTGTTGGAAGCCACGCCAGCCATACACTCGATGCTGGAGGCCAACCTTAAAGGCATCTCTGCTCCAAGGATGGAATTCATTCATCACAGCGCCGGGCTGTTAGAGTTGGTGTATAGCAGCCCGCGCCAGCTTTGCCGCCTCCTGCTGGGCATTATTGACGGTGCCGCTCAGCGCTTTAGCGAACTGCTGGAAGTGCGCGAGATGGAATGCCAGCGCCGGGGCGCACCTGCCTGCCGGGTGTTGATCCGTTTTCTCCCCACGCGCCGCCTGGACCAGAGACCAGACCATCTCTCGCACACAGGAACGCCAGGCTTCGAGCCGCGCAGCGCCAGCGGCCCGATCTCGCATCAGGCATTCTCCGGGCCGCAAGGGTCGGGGCCGCAAGGATACGCTGCGCCAGATGCCAGGCGCCAGCAGGATCAAGAGGAAGACCTGCTGGTCCTTCAGGTACTCGCCCCCGACGAATCGCCGCAGGCTCGCGCCCTCGCCAGCAGCCTGAGCGAACCGCCGCTGGAGGTACCGCTTTCGCTCTTCGAGATTGCCCAGCGGCTTTCGATCAGCGGAGTTGCCGCCGAGTATACCCGCCTGAGCCTGCTCCATCGTTCAATTACCCGCCTCGCCTTGCAAGGATTTATCGAATCCAAGCCGGACCCACACGCGCTGCGCCGGAGCAACATGCCCGATGTGACAGCGCTCAGTGGGCCTGGCATCCTGGCTGCCAGGCGCTATTGCATCACTCCCGCTGGTCAGAACTGGCTCCGTGAGATGCAGCGCCAGCGGCAAGGGCGCTGATTGACAAAAGCGCCTGCCAGGAGTATGCTGGGACAGACCAGTATTTTCTCCTGGCATCATCTGGCGCATCCTGGGACGCTTCTGTCCCAAGGGAGGATTGGTATGGATAGTTTTAAGTGTCCCCATTGTGGTAGATCGCATCCAGACACCACTATTTTCTGTGTCCAGAAGCAGCGCGCGGTCGTCAAATATCCAACCGCCTTGCTCGTTACTCTGCTCCTGCTGGCGTTTGCCGCTGTCCTTGTTACTGCCTTCACGCAGCCAACCGGCCCCGATGATAACAGCAGTTTCCTCGCCACTGTCTTTATCTATAAGCCCTGGCTCTTCTACAGCTTTGTTGGGCTGCTGCTGCTCGTCTGGGAAGGGTCGTTTTTACGCAGCCGCCCTTTCCAGCGCTGGCTGATGTGGGGCGTCACAGTGGCCGCGCTGCTGATTGTCGGCCTCTTTACCGCCAAGCCCGATCTGGTGACAACCATCCAGAATTCGCAAGGGCTGAAAGACTTCTTCACCAGCCCCTGGCTCTACATCATTGCCAATCTGATTTTTGTCCTCTTCTGGCTCTATCAAACCATTCGCCGACGCATGCGGCGCGATAAAACCAGACCACCAGCAACGATTTTCAGCGACAGCGTTCAGGAGGAAAACGCAGCGATTGCCGAAACGGAGTATACATCGGGCGATCTGCTGGCGGGCGCGATTATTTTCTTGTTCAGTTCGTTCGTATTCCCGTTCCTCTACATGGCAATTGCCGACTACGGACTGACCGAAATACCCTACGCCCAGGCCCACAATCAAACCCTGCAACCCACCTGGCTCTTCCAAAACTTCAATCACATGACCTATCTCAGAATTGGCGGCGATCTGAATCATCCAACGGATGGCATTTCTATCGTCTTCCTGGACCTCGCCATCGCTGCCCTGCTCTTTGCCGTCAGTACGATCTCGCTGCTCATCGTCACCTATAATCAGGGCTTGCAAGAGATCGAGGCAGTGGACGACACCGGCAAACTGCCGCGCATCATTCCCACGAGCAGCCAGGTTCTGCCGAGCGCCGAAGCGCTGACGGCAACAGCCGAAGCGCCCACCGATCTTGCTGAGCCGACCTTGACCACGATGGGTGATCCCTCCGCCGCTGAAACGCAGGAAGAGATCGAGCGCACCGTCGTGGATACCGTCGTGCGCGTCGCCAGCGAGGGCTTGAGACGGGCGCTGCTCTCGCTGCGCATCGTGGCGGGCAGCGCGGCGCTCTCTATTCGCAATATTCTCTGGCCGATTGCGATCTTTGTTGGCGCCGCCTTTACTGCCGTGATGAGCGCGGTGGTCTACACCTATCTGCATTCACCAGATAAGTTTCCAAATGCCGACTGGACGACGTTCAGCGGTACGCACGGGATTGGCCCATCTTTCTTGAACTGGCTGATAAGCTGGCTGGAGATCGGTGGCTTTGGGCTGGTGGTTCTCCTGACAGTAACTATCGCCATCGCGCTGCTGACACGCGCTCAGGCGGTCCTGCCTGATGCGTTCAACTTCTTGCGCTGGTTTGGCCTGCTGGTGATCTTGACCTACTGGATTTTCGCGCTGGCCGTTCTCGGTCTCAACGCCGCCTATCGCTTCCAGGAGTTCTTGAGTACCACGAACCCCAAGAGCTTCTTCTACATCAACAATCCCTGGCCGCTGGCCTTTGATCTGACGGCCATCCTCTCGCTGGTGCTGTTCCTGGTGCTGGCCGTGCCGCGTCTCTTTGGCAGAGGACGCAAGCCGACGCCCGCGAAGGCAGCAAGTTAGGCGAGCGGGCCACGCAGCAGCTTTGCATCGTGCTGGCGTGTCACCCACCAGCCAGCGCTGGTACCGCTCCAGCGGTCTCAGCGCTGGCCGCTTCCAGTAAAGCAGGCAACCACTCTACCCCGCCTGCTGCCACGCTGGCGATGGCCTGTCAAGGGCTTGACTTCTTCCCTTTTGTCAGGTACCTACCCTGCCCGATACTGCCAGATGGTCGCGCCATCGCTGGGCCGTATCGCCAGGATGCCGAAGGCGTTTTCTACAAAGAGGGCTTGGTCGGTCGCCGCTAGAATGGTCGTTTCACTGGTAAGAATTTGCCTCCCTTGCACGCCCGGCTGGCGCTGCCAGAGCAGCGCGTGATCGCTCTGGCGCATCGCGCTGACAAAGCCGTCGCTGGTGCTGACATAAAGCGCGCCATTGGCAAGCACCGGCCCACTCACGAGATCGCCGCCAGCCGAAAACCCAGCCGGTGGCACTTGATGACGCCAGAGCTGCGTGCCGTCGGCAGCGCGGAGCGCGTACAGCAAAGGAGCGCCAGGTTGGTCCCCCAGGATCGTGCAGCAATCAAGCCCGACATAGACCACCCCATTGGCGACAACCGGCGCGTTGCGCAGTTCAATAGTATTGCTGCCACCGAAATCAACAAGCCAGCGCTGGGTCGCGCTGTTTGCACCGAGCGCCGCTAGATGCACATCAATGCCGGTCGGATTTGGATCACTGGTTGCCGGTTCTTCGATGAGGAGATACACGCTGTCTGCGGTTACGGTCATCTGCTCCAAACTGGAGAGGCCATGCAAATTTGTGGCAATGCGCCAGAGCAGCGCCCCATCGCTGGCGCGTAGCACGGCCAGCGATGCCCCTACCCCGACATAGACCTTGCCATTGGCGACGACCGGCGTAGACATGATTTGATCTTGCGCAGCAAAGGTGTGCTGCCAGAGCAGATGCCCATCGCTCCCGCGAAAGGCCAGAATCGCCGGAGCAGGATGCGTAATGGACTGACCGTTATGGTACGTGGTGTTGCTGAAATAGACGACGCCGTTGGCTGCCGCCAGTGTCGGATTGAGCGAATTGATGGGTGAGGACTGCCACGCCGTCGTGCCGTCGCTGGCGCGCAAGGCGAACTGCCCTGCTTTGCGGCGCGCCAGGCATCGCAAAAGACATCCTGCATGAGATCGCGCGCCTGCTCCGCGTCGGCCATCAATCCCCGCAGATAGCCATAAAGCGGGCGCTGCGTCTGCTGGACGAGCGCGGCAAAGGCGGCGACAGCCGCCGGAGCGCTTGCGTGCGATCTGCCCACGTCATTCCCTTCTCTCTCACCTGTCAGGGACGAGCGCTCATTCCCTGGCAGATAGAGGTCATTTGCTGGATGCAGCATCCTTCTATCTGGCTATCGCGCGAACGGCCCTCAAGGGGACAGGCCAGCGCGATATTTCCGTAAAAGCAAGCCGCACGAAGAAAGAAGCACAGAATCAGCTATGAAAGCGAGGATACCCTGGCAATGGACACAGCCCTCCCAAACTTTGATGACTGGTGGGACTATAACAAACCCGACGAAACCGGGGCAAAATTCCGCGCGCTGCTCCCACAGGCAGAGCAGGCTGGTGATCGCTCGTATCTCATCGAACTGTTGACGCAGATCGCCCGCACCGAGGGCTTGCAGCGCAAGTTCGACGACGCGCACCAGACGCTTGACCGCGCCCTGGCGCTGCTGAGCGACGATCTTCAGCGAGCGCAGGTCAGGCACCTGCTGGAGCGAGGGCGCGTCTTCAACTCCTCCCGGCATCCTGAGCAGGCCAGGCCGCTCTTTCTGGACGCCTGGGAACTGGCGCTGGCCGCGCGCGAGGACTTTCACGCGATTGATGCCGCGCATATGCTGGGCATTGTGGAGCCGCCGGGGGAGCAGCTAGCCTGGAATCGCAAGGCGCTGGCGCTTGCCGAGCAGACCAGCGACACCCGCGCCAGGCAATGGATTGGCTCGCTCTATAACAACATTGGCTGGATGTATCACGACGCTGGCGACTATACGCAAGCGCTGGAGCTGTTCCAGAAAGCGCTGAGCGCCAGGGAAGAAGAGGGCAAGGTGAGTGAGATCAGGGCTGCGCGCTGGTGCATCGCCAGAGCGCGGCGCTCGCTGGGCCAGATCGATCTCGCGCTCGCCGGGCAGCGTGAACTGCTCCAGGAGTTCAAGCAGAGCGGCGAGACCAGCGGCTATGTCTTCGAGGAGCTAGGCGAGTGCCTGCTGGCGCTGAGCCAGCCAGCAGAGGCCGAAGAGTATTTTGCGCTGGCCTATGCCACACTCTCCAAAAACCTCTGGCTGGCGGCGAACGAGCCTGCGCGCCTGCAACGCCTGAAAGCACTGGGCAAGGGATGAATTAAAAATCCTTGCGGTACTTCAAGACGGTAGAGGCCACGCGAAAGCCCACTGACTCATAGAGCAGGCGCGACGGGTCGTTCCCACCGTCGCTGTCCACAAAAGCCGTCAGCGCGCCATGCTCCCTCAAGCGCCGCAGCCCTTCCAGCAAGATGGCGCGCCCCAGGCCGCGCTGCTGAAAAGCGGGGTGAACGCCCATCGGCTCAACCTGACCCGCATTGCTGCCGTTCTCATCGTGGCTGTGCTGGCTGAGCCAGCAGATACAAAAGGCAGCCAGGCGGCCATCGGGCGCGACGGCCACCAGATCAAGCTCCGGGATGTACTGCGGCGCGCGCAGCGTTCGCTGGCGCCAGTCCAGCGTCATATTTTCTGAGCCAAAGGCGGCGCGGTGCAGCGCCACATAGCCCGCCGCCTCTTCTTCGCCTGCCAGCGAGCGGATGGTGAAGCCCTCCGGCGGCTGGGCTGGTGGAATCGTGCCGTTGAGCGGCTGGGCAAGGTGCAGCGTGTGCCACTCGTCGCGCACAAAGCCAAGGCGCTCCAGCAAGGCAATGCGCTCAGGCTGATCCTCGCGGACCTCCAGAAACAGGCTGTAGTTCAGGCCGCGCTCGGCCATGAAATGCGGCCAGCGCTTCAGCGCCCAGTCCAGGATCGCCTGCTCAACGCCTGCCTCGCGCGCCGACGGGTGAACGACATAATCAACAGTCAGCCAGGGAAGCTGCGCGATGGCAAAGCCGAGCAGGCGGCCCTGGGCATCTTCCCAGAGCCGCACATTTTCCAGCATCTGCGCGGAAGGCGAGCAGAGCCGATAGGGCAAATCAACGACATGAAAGGCCGCTTCAGGAAAGGCCAGCGCGAGATCATACATGCGCTGAAGATCGTTCTGGCCCATCGGTGGACGTATCTCGAAGGTCATGCTAACCGGCTCCTTTGTAGATTGGATACCGCACGATGCGGTATCAGCGGTTGGGCCGTTTCCCTCCCGGCTCTGGCTTTTTCGTCTTCTTCTTGCCTCCGGGCGACGCGCCCGTCCGGCTGGCTCCATTCCGCCGGGCGCGCTGGTCCTGTCCGGCCTTCTCTCGCGCGCCTGTCGGCTTGCCGTCCTGCTCAGGCACTCCAGCAGGCGCTGGCTGGTTATCTTCCACTGCCAGATGCTGCGCCTTGACATCTTCGATAGCCTGCAAAGCCAGCAACTGGCGCTCGAACTCCTGGTCTTCTAGCGCGTGCAGTTGACGGATGCGCCGCTCCTGCTTGCGCATCCACCACACCAGCCAGCCAATACCGCCAATCAGGATAACACCCGCCAGCACATAGATCAGGATCAAGATAATTTGCGCGCTCTGGCGGCTCACCAGGGGAGGATAGGGACCGGCGATTAAAAACTGCGGCTGGCCGCCCACATGGATGGTACCCACAGTGGTATGCGCGGGCACATCCAGCATGGTTACGTCGCCGCTGTCATGCTGGCCTACCAGGCCCAACGAGCCATCGTTTGTGACCGCCATACCCCAGGGCGCGCCGCCAATCGACAGCGCGCGCAGCGGCTCGCGCGTCCAGGTTTTGGGGTCGCTGCTCACCGGATGCAAGACATCCACGACATTCTTCTGGCTATCGGGGACATAAATCTGGCCGGTGATCGCGTCATAATCCATATAGTGAAACTGCTGGCCGTTGAAGATGGGGCCAAAAATCTGATGGGTGGTCAGCGTCAGCCCATAGATGTGCCCCTGCTCGGTGGTGATATACGCGACGCCACCCATATTGGGGGCCGTCACCCAGAAGGGATTTTCACCGTTGGGCAGCGCCACCGTCGTGATGACCTGGAAGCTCTCGGAGCCAATCACCGAGATGCTGCCACCATCCTGGTTAGCAACCAGCACCTCACTGCTGCCATCGGTCTCGTTGATGCCGCTGGAAGGGCCAGCAATCGTAATGCCGGTGGGATGCAGGCCCACTGAGATGGTTGCCAGTTTCTTGCCAGTGTCCGGGTTCAGCACGGTCACGGTATCGCTGCCAGTATTCGCTACCCAGAGATGGCTGGGATCAACCAGGTCCAGAATCAGGGCCGTTGGCTCTGGTCCGGCAGGGATCGTATTCGTGGCCTGCTTGGAGAGCGCGTCAACGACAGCCACATCGTTTTTGGCAGCCTGCGCCACGTAGAGAAAGCGGCTATCGGCGCTCAGCGTCATGCCGCGCGGGTCGCCATCAACGTGAATAGTGCCAGTAACTTGCTTGCTGGCAATATCAATCACGGACACGCCATCCGGCGTCCCGGAGACATAGGCCAGATTTGGCGCGCCGCCATCGGCCCGCGCGGTGGGCGCCAGCCCCAGCGCGAGCGAGGTCGCCAGCACAACCCCAAGCAGGCTGACGAGTATCCTCCCCAAAGGGAACGCGGCTGCGCCCGCTGGCCTCCGGCGGCGGCGAATCAATTCGCCGCTAAAGGCGTGCCGCCAGGAAACCCGCAGAGCGGGTGGGAGCGGGCGCCTGGAGTGGGGCTGGGAGTCGGCAGCGCCAACTTTGTGGCCGCAGGCCCTTAGCGGCCAATTCATTGGCCGAACATGTGTACTCTTCCTCATAATGCTGTTCCCATCTTTCCAGGCGCCTGGCGCGGCGCTACGGTGCAATCTGCGACCACTGCTGGCCGTTGTCGCTGCTGGAATAGACGTACACCGGATACGAATTGCCCAGATAAACCGTCTGGCCGCTGTCGGGTTCCACTGCCAGGTTCGGGGCAATCAGGCGGTCAGGCGGGATTGCCAGCGGCTTCCAGGTCTGTCCGCCGTCAGTCGTGATATACAGTTGTGTGCCCGTCAGGCCAAAAGCAGTTGTGGGGTGCGCCGTGCTGCTCACCAAGTAAGAAAATGTGATATTTGGGAGCGTTAAGGTGAAATGCGCGCCGCCATCCTGCGAAACGTAGGTGCCGTCGTCGCCGCTGGCATAGAGCATAGACCCGACCAGTAACGCTCTGGAGATGCCATCTTTGATGCCAGCCACCGGCTGCCAGTGCGCGCCGTTATCATCGCTCACCGAGAGGCCAGCATCTTCGCTGTAGACAAAGAGATGCCCGGCTTTCGCCGGATCAACCACCAGCCCCAACGACTCTGTATCGGGGAGTGTACCAAGTTGCTGCCAATGGGCGCCAGCATCCTCGCTCTCAAACAAGCCCTGCGCGCCAAGGCCCTGAAAATAGGCATAAAGCTGCTTATCGCTGCCCGCGCCCGCAACCATATAATACACGCTGGCTGCGGGCAAGTTCGTAAGCGCGCTGGCTAGCTGCCAGGTCGCGCCGCCATCGTCCGAGGTATAAATCCCCTGCGTGCCCGCATTCGTTTTAGGGAGGTCGCTAAAGGTGATCGCCTCCACATACACGCGCTCTGGGTCAACTGGACTGACCGTTAAATTGGTATCCATCAGGTTCGCCGCAAGCTGACCGACATCGCCCATCACTTTCGTCCAGTTCTGGCCGCCGTCTGTCGTGCGAAACAGGCCATAATGGGTCGCTACCAGCAGCATCCCCGGATGCCCCGGCACGGCCACCATCGAATGGATATGGTTCTTCTGGTCGCCAAAGTCGGCTTTTGAGGGGGCGTTGCCGCAGGCCGCCAGCGCCAACAGCGCCAGCATCCCCAACAGCAGCCAGCTCGCGCTCAGCCGCGTGAACCCTCCCCAGCGGCGCCCCGCCATTGCGCTCGCGGAGTCATCTCTCATGAGAACATATTCCTTCCTCAGTCTCTCTAACGTTCTTTATTACATTAAAACGTTCGCGCACAGCGTAATAGGTCAGTTCGCCGCGCGCTCGTGCTTGATACCATCCCCTGATCGTTGGTAAGGATCAGCCAGCCACGCGCTCCGGCATACATCGGGCAGGCCAGCATTCATCGCTTCCAGTATAGCGCAGTTCAGCAATAGGGGAAAGAGCGAGAGCAGGCAGCGCCTGGCAACCCAAAAGTCCTGATGGACGCAAAAACGCCGCGCAAACCTTGACACCGGGCTGCAAGCCAGGTACGCTCTCTGCAAGGCTTCACTGATTGGGGCCAGCATGCTCGCTTCTGGAGGTGGTCAGCAGCGACTTTTCGCGCCGCACATTTCTGACAGTCGACTTTTGACAGGTTCTTCTGAACGGCTGGCGCGCCTGGCTAAGAGTGCCAAAAGCGCCAAATAACCCCACATCTGGCACGACCAGCTATGGGGCTGGGGGGTATTGTGCCATCGAGACCCCGCAGCGGCCACTGCTGGAACCCATTGCCACAAAGCAAGGGGGGGGTATGCAATGGCCGTTCGCATTCCTTGCCGCACGACAGCAAGAAAGGATGGTTTCTCATAGACAGGCCCAACCTCTTTGTTTCCCTGCGCCCCCAGCGCCCCTTCCCCGCGCTGGAATGGCTCCGCTCCCCCATCAGGATAGGCTATATACTGACCTGTACCAAAGTCGTACATCAAGACCTGGGTGTTAGTCAGGCACCATCACTCGCTGCAAGCGTGACGGAGCCTGGCCTTCTAGCGCAATCACTCCTGAGTACGAGATGCCCTCAAATGCTTTTGGCGCGCCTTCGCGCGATACGTTCTGGCGATAGACCATCCCAGCAGCAAGAAGCTCAGGGATTGCAGCACCAGCGCGACCGCGCTGTCAAGCTGGGCCAGGAGATTCATCGCGCGAACGCCCGTCCCAAGCTGCGCGATTTCGTTGGAGTAGGCGATAAACGTCGCCGGAGCGAGGTACCACGCGAACCAGAGCAATGAGCCGCCAACCCCAATGGCGCTGAGGGCCGTGTATCCCAGCGTCAGCAGATCATAGCGCTGCGCTCCCGGCTCCTGGCGCGGATGGCGCGAGCGAAAGAGTCGCTGCCACATCAAATGCAGCAAGGCGGAAGCCTGTTGAGGTAAATCGTGCCGATTGGTGAGATCGGCAAAGATATGATAGACATCCGTTTTGAGAAAGATTTGAAACTCCCAGGCGATGCCCAGATATTCCGAGAGGGCGAGGAAGCGCAGCAGCGCCTCCAGCGAACCAGGCAGCGGATGCCCTGCCCATCTGGTCACACCAATGAGGAGCAGGCAAAGCGCAGCGGTGATCCCATCGGTTGCCATTCCGGCGCAGTAGATCACCAGACGGTCAAAGCGGCGCAGCTTCCAGATGCTCCCAATGCGGCTGACGACCACCAGATAGAACAGCCGATGGCCGAACGTCAATTCACCCGATAGCCCCTTTGCGCGGGCCGCCAGCAGGTGGCCCAACTCATGCTTCAGAATCAGCAGCGGGCCAAGCACCAGCAGCACCACCAGATCAAGCGTATAGGAGGATGACCAGAGCAGATCGCGCGCCTGCGGGCGCGTCGACGGGTCCAGCAGCATGAGCAGCGGCCCCAGCAGGATCATCGCCCCGGCGATGAGCAGCGCCGGGCGGGAGTAGAGCCAGGCCACCCAGGCAGGCGGAATCGCTTGCAGCCAGCGCTGCCCGATAATCTCAGGCGGGCCGAACGTCTGCGTGCCAATACGCTCGACCAATCCGAGCGCCGCCAGTTCCTGAACCAGATCGCTCAGATCAACGGCCTCGTCATATTCCTGCTGGAGCGCGGCGGCAGCTTCAGCAACGGACTTACCCGCCAGCAGATGCTGAATCCCGCGTACCCCCTCTTCTGGAAGCGCAATCGCCAGCGCGCCGCGTTCCAGGCCCACGCGCCACTCTTCCTGTGGGCGCGCCGGGGGCACGAAAAACAGCGGATAAAAAGCGACACGCGCCTCTGCGCCCATCGTCTCTGTTGGCTGGCTGATCGTCTGCTCCATGTGCCTGCTCGATTACATCTTCTGAATTTCAGCAGACAAAACCGCTTCTTTTCTTTGCCCACAGGCCGGGCACGCCTCCGAACGCCCCCAGGCAGTGGGAGTCAGGGTAAATTGCTCGCTGTCCAGAGTATAGAGATGATTATAGGTGGCAGGCTCACCCAACCCGGTAATGTGTTTGAAGATGTCGCTGCATGCCAGATTGGCAGCCAGCGCCGTTAAAAAATGGATATTTGGATGGCGCAGCCAGTAGGCGTCATTGATCCACGCCAGTTCAGGTATTTCATCATCCATAGCAGCCTGACCGACGAAAAAGCATTCCAGGCAACCAGTTTGGTAGGGGATGACAAATGGCCCAATTTCGGCGGCAGTTCCGCGATACCCTCCGGTAATAAAAGGGATGCCGGTCTCTAAGGCAGCCTGGTTCATCCACATCGTAATGCCGGGCGGGAGATCGGCGCAAAAGGCCACCAGATCAGTATCCTGGATGAGATCAACGATGTCGCGCTGGCTCTCAATTTTCTTCTGGACCGGCTCAAAGATCACATCGGGGTTGAAGCGTCCAAGCTGCCCGGCAGCAGCCAGCGCTTTCGGGATGCCCACATCGGCCACGTCGTAGAGTACCTGGCGATTCAGGTTGCCCATTTCAACCCTGTCGAAATCCACACCGCGCAGAAAGCCTATGCCGATAGCCGCCAACCCCATCAGAACGTTACTGCCCAGGCCGCCCAATCCAAGCACTGTCACGCGGGCACGTTTTAATCTGGCCTGCAATTCATATTTCTGTGTGCCACTCCTGTCCAGAACGGAGAGAAAACGCAGTTGGCTCTCATAGCGCTCCAGGTCTGTTGGGGTGAAGTCAGCGGGTGGTTGCACGGAAGCATCTTCAATCAATCCATACGCTGCCAGGTCTTCCAGAGCCTCGTTGACATCCCCAGCAGTAACTTTGGGATCATGCTGCTGCAAGCGGCTGACAATCTGCTCAAATGAATGTTGACCATCCAGAAGCGAGATGAGCAGCAGTTGGGTATCATCCAGGTCTTCCAGCACCAGCCCGCGCTCGCGCCCATAGTGGAAACTGACCGAGTGCTGCGAGCCGGATGATTGGAGTGAGCCAGATGGTGGCCTTCTAGCATGCAGGTGACGCTTAAAACAAGGGGCAGTAAAAGGCATAGATGCGTTCCTTTTCACGCTGATTTTCGACGGCTCTCCTACATTCCCGAAAAGTAGAAGAGGGATGTTCAGGATGGCTCACAGATGAGCCACCCTGAACCAGCATGATGGAGTGTTAACGAGCAAAATCCACCGGGTTGCAGATGTACGTGAGTTCGGGCCTGGTCAACACGCGAATCTTCAGCTTCTTCATCGGTTGATTGCCCTTTTCTCAAGAAGCGTACTACTTAGGAAAGCCGCTGGGGTTGGTATACGCAGTGAGTTCGGGCCTGGTCAACACGCGAATCTTCAGCTTCTTCATCGCCTGGTTACTCCTTTCCAAGATGAAAGCAAGCTACTTCGGGTTGCCCTGAGTGGTATACCTGGTGAGTTCGGGCCTGGTCAACACGCGAATCTTCAGCTTCTTCATCGCCTGGTTACTCCTTTCCAAGATGAAAGAACATCGGGTCTTTCCGTCGGCACACCGTCATCAGGCGAGGTGCCGTGCCATAGATCGTAACGACCCACTCTCATTGTACGGAAGAGCTACCCCAAAGCCCAATATCACCTGTTATCAGTTGATTTATCATCTGTTATCACTTTGGGGGATGTGCTGCGCCCAAGAGCTTTTCGCGGATAGCCAGCGCCCGCCGGTAAAGCGCCGCTGCCGGTGCATACCGCCCCTGGCGGGCATAGACCCGCGCTAACCCTTGCAGGCTCTCTGCTGTTCGAGGGTGATCGGAACCGAGCGTTTTTTCACGAATCGCCAGCGCGCGTTCGTACAGGGGCTGAGCCTGATCGTCCTGCCCCTGCTCAAAGTAGAACAGCCCCAGGCGATCTAACGTCGTCGCCAGATCGGGATGGTCGGATGGCAGAGCCTTCTCACGAATTGCCAGCGCTTGCTTGTAGAAGCGCCCTGCTTCCTCCAGCCGTTTTTGCTTGTGATAGAGATCGCCCAGGTTATACAGGACAAACGCGACCACCGGATGCTCAGGCCCCTGCACGCGCACATAAATCTCCTGAGCGCGCAAATAAAGCGGCTCCGCTCTGGCAAGCGCGCCTGAACTCACATACAATTTCGCCAGGTTATTGAGTCCTCTAGCGATATAGAGACTATCGGCGCTCTGAGTTTTTTCATAGATTGCCAGCGCCCGCTGGTACATCGGCTCTGCCTGCTGATACTTCCCCTGGGCATAATAGAAAAACCCCAGGTTATTCAGGCTTTCCGCCACCTCTGGATGCTCAGGGCCTAAAAGCTGCTCGCGCATCGAGAGCGCCTCTTGATAGAACGGCTCCGCCTGGGCGTAGTCTCCCAGGGCTTGTAGATACATCGCCTGATTATTGAGGCAGGTGGCGGCTTCAATCTGGTCGTTTTCCAGCTTCCCCTTCCGATAGATGTCTAAAGCCTCTTGATTCACCGCTTTTGCCTGGGCATAAGCGCCTTTGTGAAAATAGAGTTCGCCCAGTCGCTGGAGAGTCTTGGCGACTTCAGGCTGACCTTCGCCCACCGCCTGTCGATAGATGGCAAGGGCCTGGGTCAAGAAGTCTTCGGCCTGGGCAAATTGCCAGCGTTCTTTCAAATATGCCCCGGAGAAATCCAGTAATCGCGCGGCTTCCCTCGATGTCATCTGCCAGTGCTTGATCCAGGTCGCGCAGACCTCCACCTGCGGCAGATAGCGTTGATAGATCGGCCAGGCAGGTTGCTCCCAGGCATCCGGCAACGCCCGGCTGATCAGGGCAACCACACGTTCTGCCCACTGCCGCTGCTCTCGCTCATCCAGGCGATCTCGTAATACGGCTTGCACCAGGCGGTGGATAGTCAGCGTCCTGGTCGCGGTATGGCGCCGCACAAAAGAGTAGGTCCGTAATGTTGCAATGGCCCGCTCTAGCTCCAGCGCGGCAGAGATGGGGGTCTCATTCGCAAAGCCATGTAAAAACGGCGCGTCAGTAAAGAGTTCTTCGGGGATAGCATCAGGAGAGAGAAAAGCGCACAACTTCAATAAGCTGGCGGCACCAGGATGCGCCTGCTCGATCTTCTCATACGAAAGCGACAGCGTGGCGCTCACCGATTGTTCGTGGTCAATGCCTCCCTGCCCGCGCAGGCTTAACAAGGTCGCCCGGCTGCTCTCATAGTACCGCAGATAGTCAGCGAGCGCGCACCCGGTCTCTTCCACATACGCCCCCGCCTGATCGAGCGCCAGCGGCAGACCATCCAATACCTGGCAGATTTCCAGCGCGCAGGCGCGGTCTGCATCTGCCGCTTCTTCCAGCGCTGCCCCGGCTTCCAGCAGCTTCGCCCGGCGCAGCAGCAGCAGCGCGCCCTCCTTCTGGCTCATTTTGAACAATTCTACCCGCTGCGCCAGCGCCCCGGTAGCTTGCTTGCGTGTCGTCAGCACGATCTGCCCGCTGCCCCTGGACGGCAAAAAATCCGAGATCATCGTCAGGTCTTCAACATTGTCCAGTATCAACAGCCAGTTGGGAGCAGAGACAAGCCAGTCTTTGAACGCCTCGACAATGCGCTTGCGCTCCTGATGATTCCATCCAGGCATCTCGAAGCGCTCGGCAATCGCCACAAAATCTGCGATGAGCGTCTCTGCCGTCTCGCCTCTGGCCCAGAGAACCGCCTGATACTCGTGTTGAAAACGATAGGCATATTCAAGCACCATCTGCGTCTTGCCGATGCCCCCCAACCCACAAATAGCCAGAATCTGCGGGACAGCGCCATCTTTCTGCGGATGCAGGAGGTCATACAAGCGCCTCAATAGCTCTTCGCGTCCTGTAAAGAGGGGGTTGCGCGGGTAGGGCACACACCAGGCCAGATCAGTGCCGGGTTTCTCTTCTGCTTGCTCTTCCAGGCCCAACTCGCTCGCGGATTGCTCAAAAAGCCGGCAGAGCTGCTGGCGATAATAGGCGCCCGGCGCGGTCATCCCGCGTTCCCAGCGGCTGACATTGACAAACGTGGTGCCCAGGCGAGCGGCTAGTTCGCGCTGCGACCAGTGACGTTTAAGCCGCGCTTCCTGTAACTTGCGATTCGGTGGATATGCCCTCTTTGTGTTGACCAATCGGCCCGCCTTCTTCCTAAAGAAACGCCACCCGCCCTGCCAGCCTGCCACTGGTTTCCCCCCGCCTCTTCGCGGGGGTAGCTCACGGTGGTTAGGAAACCAGCGCCACGCCCCACCCTTGAGACTACCCTATTCTTCGCCCAGCCGCAAGACCTCCTGCACCCGCAAACGTCGGAAGATGATGATGCTCGCTGCCACCACCGCCAGCGCGCAGGCCAGCAGGAAGAGGCCCAATTGAAGCAGCGACTGCCCATCGAGATGCACCGCAAAGGGAGGAAGCAACGCTTTGCCCATGTCATCGGTTGCCAGCGCTGGCAGGGTCAGGCTGGCAAGCCCGCTCCCCAGCGCGACGCCTGCTGCCAGGGCCACGCAGAGCAGAATCACCTGCTCCCAACTGAGCGAGCGACCCAACTGGCGCAGAGATAGCCCCATCGCGCGCAAGACGCCAAACTCAAAGGCGCGCCGCTGCGCAATCAGCGCGAACAGAACCACAAACCCCACCACGCTCAACAAGGCCGCGACAATGAAATCCAGCAAGAGCGCCCCGGCCAGGGAGAAATGCAGCGGATCATTGCGGAAACTGTTCAGCAAGGCCACGCGATCAAAGGCTTGTTGCACGGTCACAATCACCTGCCGGTGCTGCGGGTTGTTTACCAGGCGGTTCGCCACCTGATCTGCCGTATACTCTGGCGCGTTGGGCGCCAGCTTCAGCCAGACCTCATTCGGCGCGACCTGATCCTGGGGGTTTTCTTGATTCAGCATCTGGAGCAGAGGAGTAAGATCGGAGACGATGGCATACTGGCTGGTATCGAGCGTGGGGAAGTAATGAAAGGTACCGACAATCACAAAGCTGGCTTTGGTGGTGAAATCAAGCTGGATGGTGAGCGGGCTGCCAATTTGCGCGCCGGTATCTAGCAGAAGACGATCATCAACCAGCGCGGGCAGCGCGCCGTTCAACGTGGCCGGTCCTTGCAAGGCGTCCATTAGTGCGGACACGGATTCGTCGGCAAAATCGGAACGCCAGTAGGCCACACGCGCAAATCGCGTGCTATCCACGCCGAGCAGCGTTACATTGGCATTCTTCAGAATGCCGGAGGGATAGGTGTCGTTCTCGACACGAAGCACATTCATCCCATCGGTCACGCCGGGCAGCAAGGCGAGATGATCGGCAAGCGGGGCGGCTCGACGCGCCAGATCGGAGGCGCCAAGGCTGCCTTCAACCAGACGCAGATCAGAACCGCTCTGATAGGCAGCGCGATCTTCCGCGCTGTTGAGCAGTGTGCCGCTGAACAGCGACGCAAACACGCCCAGCGCGAGGGTCAGCGTCAAGAGCAGGGCCAGGCGGCTATAGGGCATCGGGCGCCGCGCCATCTGGCGGGCGGCAAGACTGACCGAGATGCTGGGAATACGTCGCGCCAGCCGGTCCAGCAGAGAGAGCAGCAATGGCAGCAGCAGCAGGCCCAGGCCAGCCGCCCCCAGCAGCAGCAGCGTGGGAGAGAGCGAAGCTACCCAGTCCACCGAGAGATTACCCCGCGTGTCTTGCGTGAAGAAGACCCGGCGCTGCTCCAGCACGTACAGGCCAAACGCGCCGAGCGCCAGCAGCACGAATACCGGCGCCAGACGCGCCGCTCGCAGCCGCAGCGATGGGCGCGCAGCGCTTCGTTTGACAGTTGCAAAACTGGAGCGCGTGGCGGCCAGGGCTGGCAGCAGCAGCGTCAACAGGCACAGCACCACTGCAACGCTGGCATACAGATATTCCTGGCCGGTGGGCGTCCTCAGCAGATTGGCCGAAGCACCCAGGCCCTCACCGATGAAGGAGACGCTGGCGACAAAGCTCGTGGCCTGCGTAGCAAGCAGCGGCGCGATGAGCAGCGCCAGCCCACAGAGCAGCAGCGCCTCCATGCCGGAGAACCCCAACACCTGCCAGGGGCTGGCCCCCCGGCTCTTCATCAACTCAATCTCGTCGCGGTTGCGCTCGGCCAGCGCGGCGGCAGCCAGGCCAATATAGAGAAGCAGCAGCATCAGCCCTGGCAGCACGGCTACCAGCGTAGAGACGGTGACGAAGAAACTTCTCGAAAGATACGTCTGAAGAAACGCATCAAGCTCGCTCAGCGCCTCATAGCTCACGCGCGGATCAGACGTTTCCAGCTTGAAAAGTTGAAAACGGTTTTTGACAGCGATGAGATGATTCAGCACAGCAGGCGCATTGGCAACGGAGATGGTATTGAGATTCAGGTAGTAAAACCAGATATAATCGACGTGGCTCCGCGTGATGGTCCGAGGCACAGCGGCATTGAACGCGGCTTCACTGAGCCAGATGGGGAGGGACGCGGTTGAGGGATCGAACGGTTCGGTATCGTTAAACCAGGCCGAGTCATTCTCGTTGTTGGGCTTGAAGATGCCAACGATGTGGACCCGCAAAAAGGCCGGGGGCGCATCAATCACATCGGTCACGTCCAGCGTCTCGTTGAGCGTGATGCCAAATTCTGCTGTCCACTGAGCGGGAACGATACCCTCGACTTCATACGCGGTGCCCTCGCTCGTCGGCGCGATGGTCACATCTGGGGAAGGCAAACGCCCCGCCATCAGCGTAATATGCGCGGGCGTCATCGCGCTGACAAACCAGAGATCGCCGTTAAAGAGGCTGGTGATCACCTTATGAGCCATGCCAGCGCGGTAGGTGGGCAACGTTGCCATCTCAGCTTCTCGAATCGGGGCCTGTGTAGCCAGATCGCGGCCAAGGTAATATTGCACATTGGCGGTGATCTCCTGGGTGGCCTGGGCGTAGCTGGCGGTATCCCGCGCGTGGGCAAAAAAGCGAATCTCCAGATTCCGCGTGATGGCCGGGCCGGGCGTGTTGATGGTGGTCCGCAGATCGGCATCGGCAGCCGCAGTGGCAAAGAGCGGCACGCTGCACAGCACCGTCACAACCGCCAGCACGCCCAGCAAGACCGGCAGCAGGATAGCGCGATGATGAATCGTCCGCTTGAAAACAAACGCTATGAAGGCAAACATCCGTGACATTGCTTCCCTCCTTGCCTGCGCTGTCTTACGCGGCGAGCCAGACCTGGACCGTATTATCAGCGCCCGCAGACGCGAGCCGCTTGCCATCGCGCGACCAGGCCACCGCAAAAACCGTCGCGGTGTGGCCTTGATAGGTGAAGAACGCGCTGCCGGTAGCGCTGTTCCAGACCTGCACGGTCTTATCGGAGCCGCCCGACGCGATCTCCGTACCATCGGGCGACCAGGCCACTGCCCAGACAATGGTGGTATGGCCGCGATAGGTGAGGAACGGCTGGCCGATGGTGGCATGCCAGACCTGGACCGTGTGGTCATAACTGCTGGCAATCAGTCTATCCCCAGAGGGCGACCAGGCCAGAGCGGTAATGGCCGCCGTATGGCCCTGATAGGTAAGCAGCACTGTGCCGGTAGCCGCCTCCCACGCCTGAACCAGCCCAACATCATCGCCTGAAGCGATGCGCGTGCCATCCGGCGACCAGGCCACCGCCGTGACGGCAGCACCATATTGATGAGCCACCAGCACCTTGCCCGCCACAATATCCCAGATTTGCGACGTAAACCCCATCGCCAGAACCAGGCGCGTGCCATCCGGCGACCAGGCCAGGGCATTCACCTCCCCGCCAAGGAATTGATGCGCAAAGAGCGTGGTGCCCGTCGCCGTGTCCCAGACCTGCACCCGGCCATCCTCGCCGCCTGATGCGATGCGCGTGCCGTCAGGCGACCAGGCCACCGCAGCCACCTGGGCGGTGTGGCCGCGATACGTCAGCAGCGTCTTCCCGCTCGCGGCATCCCACACCTGAACGGTGTGGTCGGCGCTCCCAGAGGCAATCTCCTTGCCATTGGGCGACCAGGCCAGGGCAGTCACCACGTCCGTGTGGCCGCGATAGGTCAGGAGGGTCGTTCCCACTGAGCCGCTTCCAGAGGAGGCGGGCGCCTGATCCTGGGGCAGCGGCGGAGGCTGCGAGACCACCTGCTGGCTGCCGCAGCCAACCAGAAGACACATACCTAGCAGTAAAGTGAAAGTGTTCAGCATGGTACGCTTTGTAGGGAGCATCGCCAGAATCCCTCCTTACTCTTCGCCCAGCCGCAAGACCTCCTGCACCCGCAAACGACGAAAGATCACAATGGTCAACGCCACCGCCGCCAGCGCGCAGGCCAGCAGGAAGAGACTTTGTTGCAGCACACCCGGCAGGCTCACGTGCAGCACAATCGGCGGGAGCAGCGGTTGACCGCTCTGGTCAAAGGCCAGCGCGGGCAGCGCGATGCCCGCCACCAGCACCCCCAGCGGAATCCCCACCAGCAGCGCCGACAGCAGCAAGATGCCCTGCTCCCAGCCCAGCGAGCGGCTGACCTGCCGGAGCGAGATACCCATCGCGCGCAAAACACCAAACTCAAAGACGCGCTGCCGGGCGATGAGATAAAAGAGGAAGACAAACCCGACAATACACAGCAGAGCGGCAATGATAAAATCAAGCGAAAGCGTCCCGGCAATCACGAAATGGAAGGGATCGTTTTGCAGCGCTGCCGCAATGGTCGCGCGATCATAGGCTTGCAGCACCCGCACATCCTGGTGCTGGGGGTTCAAGAGCAGTTGCTCCTGCGCCTGATCGGCGGTATAGGTGGGCGCGTTGGGCGCCAGCTTCAGCCAGACCTCATTGGGCATAAACTGATACGTATGGGCAGCGTTGAGCAGCGCCAGCAGGCGCGAAAGGTCGCAGACCACCGTATCGCCGCCAGGGTCCAGCGTGGGAAAGTAGTGATACGTGCCCACGATCACAAACTCGGTGCTGCCGGAGCCAAACGCCACCGCCACCACGCTGCCAATCTGAACGCTCAGATCAGCCAGCAGGCGATCACTCACAAGCGCCGGGATGGCCTCTTGCCGCGCAGATGGCTGCTGGAGCAGGCCCATCAAAGTCGACAGCGGCTGATCGGCAAAATCATCGCGCCAGTAGCCAATCTGCGTGTATCGGGCGCTCTCAACAGCCAGCAGGCTCACCTGTGGAGAGCTGTTGAACGGCGCGGAAGGCAGCAAACCCGCCACGCGATAGGCGCTCATGCCATCCGTCACACCGCTGAGCAGATGCAGATGATCGGCCAGCGGCGCGGCCTGGCGCTCGAAATCGGGCAGATTATCGTCGCCTTCCGCCAGCCGCAAATCAGCACCAGCAGTAAAGCCAGCGCGATCATCATAGCTCCTGGCAAGGCTGCCATTGAACAGCGTTGCAAAGAAGCCCAGCGAGATCGTCAGGCTGAGCAAGAGGACCAGACGGCTATAGGGCAAGGGACGCCGCGCCAGTTGACGCAGCGCCAGCCCCGCCGAGATGCCAGAGAGGCGCTGCCCCAGTCGGTCCAGCGCGGTCAGGAGCGGCGGCAGCAGCAGCAGGCCCAGGCTGGTGACGCCCAGCAGCAGGAAGGTAGGCGCGGCAGCGGCCACCCAATCCACCGACACATTTCCCTGGATATTCTGAAGGAAGAAGGCGCCGCGCTGCTGAATATGCAGCGCGCCATAGACGCCCAGGGCTGTCAGCAGGATAGCTGGCAGCAGGCGCAGCATCAAAGAGCGCAGGCGCGGGCGCGAGGTCTCGCGCCTGACCACCGCCAGATTCGAGCGCATAATCCTGACGGCGGGTGCCAGCGCGGCCAGGAAGCAGAGGATCGCCGCCAGACCGGCATAGAGATAGCTCTGAAGCGGCGGGAACGCCAACCCCAGGTCCACATGTCCCGAATGGTTGCCAAACAACGTGGACCAGGCCAGCAGATTGGTAAGCTGCCCGGCAAAAAGCGGACCCACCACCAGCGCCGCGACGCACAGCAGGATCGCTTCATTGACAAAGAGCGCCAGCATCTGCCATTGGCTGGCGCCCCGGCTCTGCATCAGCGCCAGTTCTTCGCGGCTCTGCTCGACCAGCGCCCCAGCAGCCATAAGCAAATACACCAGCAAGATCGCCAGCCCCGGCAGCACAGCCACCAGCGTAATCACGGTGTTGAAAAAATATTGGCTGAGAAAGTCCTGGAGCGTCTTATCCAACCCGCTCAAGACGGTCTCCTGGTGAGGAAGCGGCGGCGGGGGTTCGATCTGCCCCACCAGGGTTGGTGGAGTGAAAAGATCATCAGGGAGATGAAATCTGAGTTTGAGCGTCTGGATGCCGTTGGCAATGGCTGCGGCGTTGTCGGTAGAAAGCGAATCGAGATTCAGGTAATAAGACCAGAAATAGGAGCAAGGATACTGGGCAGTCGCAAAGAGCTTCAGTTGGGGGAAGACATTTTCAAAAACGCCCTCATTCAGCCAGATCGGCGCGGCAGGCAAAGCGTCCGGGCCGAAGGCGACAGGCTCCGTAAAGGGATCAAGGCTATCGAACCAGGCCGGGTCTGCCAGATTCTTCGGCTGGAAAAAGCCAACTATATGCAGGCGCAAGAAGTCGTTGGTATGCCTGCCCTCATCAGTCACATCCAGGACATCGTTCAGCTTGAGATGAAACTGGTTGGCCCAATCGGGCGAGATCATCGCCTCCACATCGTAGCCCAGCGCCTGGGAGGTTGACGTGGTGCCCAACAGCTTTGCTGAGGGAAAGCGCCCGGCAGTCAGCCGGAGGTGAGCGCTGTCCATATTGCTGGAAAACCAGAGGTTGGTGGTATCCAGGGGCATCCCGGCGTCTCCGTCGGCATAGAGATAGCCGCCATTGGCCTCGCCCGTCCGAATCGGGGGCGTTTGCCGCAGGTCGTTGCCCAGGTCTGCCTGGAGGGTATCGTTGATAATTCTGCCCACCCACTGGTACTGACTGACATTCAGCGGCGGGCCGCCAACCTGTACCGCCAGATTACGGCTCAGGGCCGGGCCGGGCGTGTGGAGCGTGCTTTGCAGAGCGGCATCGTTCGCCGCCTTGGAGAAGAGCGGCATACCAGCCAGCAGGGTGACAACCCCCACCATCCCCAGCACCACCGGCAGCAGGATGGCGCGCCGATGCCAGGCGCGCTTGAGGACAAAACCCAACGTGGCAGCAATAAAACTCATAAACTCCCCCCTGAAAATGCTCATCGGTCACGCCATGTTAAGAGGGGGAACCCGGTGTGCAAAGGAGGCAGATTTGCCCTTCTAACAAGGAGTCTTCTCACCTATATTACGCCAGACTCAGCAAAAGTCTCACAGCGCCCTGGAAACTCAAGGTCGCGGCTGGCGGTCAATCCGGTCAGCGTTCCCGCTCGCAGCGCCAGCCTCCGTGCTGGCGCTGGGCGGGGCGCGTCAGGCCGCCGGCGGCCTCTCCGTCACCTGCTGCCGCACCCGCTCCGCCGCCGCTTGCAGTTCCCACCGCGCCCGCTCCTCACCAGACACCCGCCTCATCATCTCATACACCTGATATACC
>Ga0209062_1000690_pt1 | contig 86518 bp, 70 predicted proteins | sample Coa_R2_2_FD_187158 | JGI IMG/M metagenome (GOLD analysis project Ga0209062, IMG submission 187158) | Surface soil microbial communities from Centralia Pennsylvania, which are recovering from an underground coalmine fire - Coalmine... | ecosystem: Environmental > Terrestrial > Soil > Unclassified... | reverse complement strand
CGGACGAGCTCACCAATGAGAAGGACGGCCGCATCATCAATGACGGCAGGCTGCGGGCGGGCGACCTCACCAACAAGGGCCGGATCGTCAACGAGGGCAAGCTGACGGCGGACGAGCTCACCAATGAGAAGGACGGCCGCATCATCAATGACGGCAGGCTGCGGGCGGGCGACCTCACCAACAAGGGCCGCATCGTCAACGAGGGCAAGCTGACGGCGGACGAACTCACCAATGAGAAGGACGGCAGCATCCTCAACGACGGCCGGCTGCGGGCGGGCGACGTCACCAACGACGGCCGGATCCTCAACAACGGCAAGCTGACGGCAGACGACGTGACCAACAATGGCCGGATCGTCAACAACGGGATCATTACCGACACGCTGGCCAACACTGGCCTGGTGATCAACAACGGCATCTACAATGCCGACGTCAACAACACCGGGGCGGCAGCGCTCATCAGCAATACCGCGACCGGCACCTGGAACGGCAATCTCTTGAGCAACACGGGCGGCGCGGTAGTCAACAACGCCGGCGCTTGGAACGGCGACGCCAACAATGCCAGCCTCGTCGTCAATTCCGGCATCTGGTCGACGACGTCCGCGGGCTTCACGAATGCCGGCACGTTGATCACCACCGGCACGCTCGATGCGACCAACGGCGGACTCGCGAACACCAGCACCGGAACCGTGGGCGCGGCCGGTCAGGTCAAGGGCGCGATCACAAACGCGGGCGCCTTCGTGGTGACCGGGCCGTTGACGGGCAACAGCACATTCGCGAACAATTCGAGCGGCACATTGTTGGTGGGCGCCAATTCGTTCACCGGAATCACCACGCTGACGAATGCCAGCGGAGGAGTCGTTTCTCTGTCCGGCGGCACGATCGGGGACATTACGACCAACAACAGCGGATTGGTCGCGGCGACTGGAGTTTCGACGATTACTGGCGCCTTCAACAACGAAGCCACCGGAGTCATCGACCTCGCCGGCGGTCCGACGCCGACCTCCAACCGGCTGACCACCGGCTCATTCACGGCATCGACCGGCTCCCTCATCAATATCTCCGATGACCTCTCGGCGATCGCCGGCAAGTCGGGTGAGCTGATTTCCACCAACGGCAACAGCGGTTCCACCACGATAAACTTCAACCGGGTCGGCGGTCCCGTCATTCTCGGCGGCCCGACCCAGGTGATTGTAAACAACGGGGCGCCTGGAACCGGCACCTTGAACGCGTCTGCGACCGGGAACGGGGTGGGCTCGTTCGGTCTCGTCAACGTATCTCTGCAGTCGGTGGGCAACGGCAATTGGGACTTGGTACGGAGCCTCAACACAGGGGCAGCCACGGCGCCGGTAGCCAGCATCATGGCGGCATTGTCAGCGATCGACACCAGCTTCCACCAGTCGACGGCGCCGTTTGTAGCTTCGCCCCAGAGCCAGGACCCCGACAAATGGACGGGCGGCGTGTGGTCGCGCGCGACCGCCGGTCAGACCACCACGAAATCGACCGCCTTTGATAGCTTTGGCGGGACTTCCGCTGATTTGAGGGTGAAGACCAATTTCGATGCCTATGAGGTGGGCGTCGACACCGGCATCCTGAATTTCGGCGGCAGCGGTTGGAACGGCCATTTCGGCGTCATGGCCGGAAACGTCGACGCGACCGCAAACGAGCTGCTGTCCGGGTCCGGCACATCGGTGAAGTTCAACATTCCGTTTGCGGGGGTCTACGGCGTCATGACCCATGGTCCGTTCTTCATGGATTTGGAGTACCGCCACGATTGGGTGGACACCCGCGTCACGAATATCCCGGCAAACCTCACTGACGCCGACCTCAAGGGCCATGGCGACAGCTTCTCCGGCTCGGCCGGGTATCATTTCGATCTGGTCAATAACTGGTTCGTGGAGCCGGCAGCCGGATTCGGCCTGACGCAGACCCAGTTCGACACGCTTGCGACGAACCTTGGCCAGCAGGCCCAGGGCATCGCTCCCGGGACCATCAGCTTCGACTCAATTTTCAGCATGCTGGTCCATGGCGGGGCCCGGGTCGGGACCTCGTTCATTGTGGCGGACACACTGGCGCTGCAACCGTTTGGCACGCTGAGCGTCTGGCGCGAACTGGGCGGGCAGTCGAATGCGACGTTTGCGGACGGCGGGGTTTCAGACCCGTTGACGCTGTCGCGGGTCGGCACCTTCTACCAGGCCGGCATCGGGCTTTCGGCGCAGCTTCTGAACACCGGCCTGATTGGCTTTGCCCGCGGCGATTTCCGCTGGGGCGACAACCTCAACGGCGCGGCCGTGGTGGGCGGCCTGCGCTACACCTTTGCGCCGTAGGTACAGGGTAGGCAAATGCGCGTGCATCCCTTGGCCACTTGCGCGGCGTTGCCCGTGCCTCTGAACCTGCCGAAGAACGCCCGCCCTACCGCAGCAGCTTCAGCCGGGCCACCTGGGCGCATTCGTCGAAGACCTTGAAATAGCGCTGCACGCCGTCGGCGCCGACCTCAAGCGGATGCGGCTCGCCGGGACGACGCGCCGCCAGCATCCTGATCTTCGAAGCGGCGTTGTCGAATTCCGATTGGTTCGTCAGCAGGACGGTGGCGCCGGCGGCAGCCGCTGCCGCGGCAAACTTGCGGGCGGAACTGATGTAGGTGTCGAAATGCGGCACGTCGTTCACGAAATTGAACTCCGTGCCGCCCGAAAACGCGACCGTCAGCGGCCTGCCGTTATCCTTCACGTCGAAGATCATGGAAACCGTGCCCGGCGTATGGCCGGGCATCAGGATCAAGGTAACGCTACGGCCGCCAAGCGTGATCTTTTGGCCGTCCTGCGCGACGATGTCGCGCTTGGGCTTGCCGTTGGGAAAGCGATTGACGGACTGCTCGATCATCTCCCAATCGCCTTCGCCGATGACGATTCGCGAGCCGAAGCGTTCCTGCATCAGCTTGGCGCCGCCCACCTCGCCTGGATGGGCGTGGGAAATGATGACGTATTTCACGCTGGCGGGATCGAAGCCGAGCTTTCTCAAGCCCCCGACGATGACCTCCTCGGCCTCGTATTCGAAGGTCGTGTCGATCAGGATGATGCCGTCAGGCGTCGTGAGCGCCCAGGACGAGCGATCTTTGGTGCCGACGAAATACACGTCATCGAAGACCTTCGCGGGCTCGGTGTACCACTTCTTCCGATCGGGCGGCGGCGGCCCGGGTTTGACGTCCGGCGTCGGGGCATTGCGCGGAGCTACGCAGAGTGCGCCAAGCAAGCCCGGAAAATCGAATCCGGCTGCCCTCTTGGCGGCCGCAAGATGCGCATCGATCGAGTCCGAAGCAGGCTGCCCGCCGGCCGGCGCGAGGCCGAGCGCGGCCGCGATTGCAAACGCGAAGACAACGTGACGTGTCATGAAAGCCTCCCCGGCGCCGGCGCAAAACCGCCGCTGAACGCTACACCATCTGCCGCGCCGGCAAAAGGAGCGTCCGAGACGCGGGCGCTTTGCGGTGGCCCCCGACTCTTGTAGGGGGCGACCCATGTGGTCGCCCATCTGGCGCATCCCACGACGCGGCAACCACAAGGGTCGCTTCGGGTCGCCCCCATTGCCGCTAGCCTACTGAAGAAACCGGCAAGGTCGGGGAAGGGCCATTCATATCCGCGCGGCCCTAGCGTAGTGGCCCCTTGCCCACTGGTACGCCCAGGTGGTGTCACCGCATCGGCAGACAAGCCAAATTATGCTGATTTTATCGATGGTTCCGGTGGTGCCCGCGCCGTCCCGTAGGGAGCGCCAGGCGGCTGCTTTAATCTTTGATAATCCCGCTGGCTCATCAATCGCTTGCCTGCCAACGGCGGCAACGGCGGCACGCCTCGGCTGCGTCTCGGCTGCGTCTAACGAAAGATGAACGCGACGTTTTTGGTGGTCCGTCGGGCCGGTATCTTCCCTGCCGCAACTCCTCGCTCAGGCGCCGCAGATTTGCGTCCCTATCTTTCGTGAAGTGTTCGACCGAGACATGATCCACTCCGGCCGCGCCCTGGTTGGCCGCCACTGCCGCGAAAGCCGCCCTCAGCGTCGTCTCGGATTGGACCTTGTCAATCAGACTGTACCATTTGCCGCCTTTAACCCCCCGTTCGAGGGCAGCCAGCATCCGTGCCGTCCAAACCGTTGGTTCGGTCCACGGCCAGTCGCGGTCAAGCCCCGCCGTCCTTGGGTCCTCTCCGGCGTGGTTAGCCGCCTTAGGCACTCTCGCCGGTGTCTGTCCATCGTGTTCGGTCGTCACGTCTCCACCTTCCTGCACCCCTTCGCTCCCCCGGCATTACCCGGCTTCATCTCTACTATGAGTGCTCTGACTCCTGCGTGGAGGCGCGATCCCGTCGGCCTGTAGCGCTCCTTGGGGAGGGCGGTACCTTGGGATCCTTTCTCCTCTTGCGCCACGCAGGTCTCCTCGCTTCACGTGTTCCATCCCTCCAGAGCCTTCCGTCTCCAACCACCCCGCTGCCCCCATGATCGCTTTAACACCTAACCCCTCAGCGTCATGGGCTTCCTGTTCGCACAGGCAGAGGCTTCGCCTTTGCATCACAGGCTCGCCAGTCAGCGTGGCCGAATCGAGTTTGCTTTCGCTACGGACGGCTCCGTTCGCCTCCCGTTGCTCCCCACCCCGCCTCATGGCGACGCAGTTACGGTTGGCTACAGGCCGGAGTAGGTTTACCTGAAGAGGACTTGCACCTCCTTGAACAGAACGCGCTCGCGAGCGCACGATGCCCGCGACAAGCGCGGGCATGACGGCGCAGAGGCGATTCAGTCCCATCGGACACGCTGTAGGTCGTGCTGGTAGAGCACCGCTTGCAACAAAGAGAGCGTTTGCGTCGCTTTGCCGTGCGCCCAATCAGACAAGCGTCAACTGCTCGTCTTCCTTAGCCGGCAGTTTGCGGCCATAGGTTTTTCGCTTGTGCTTGGCCTCTGCTTTTTTGCCGGCAGAACCGGCTTCAGTTTCGAGAATGCGCTTCAACTCTTCCTTGGTCGGGTATTTTGGCCGTCCCACCAAGAGCAGCGGTTGCGATCGACAGCCAAGGCGAACGCGCTCCTCGGCAATTTTGACATACCGTTCATTGATATCGATGCCGACGAAACGCCTGCCCATGCCCTTCGCCACGGCGCATGTGGTTCCGGTTCCCACGAAAGGATCAAGCACAATCTCGCCGGGGAAATCGCCGATAGCTCCATAAGTATAAAGGCGGATGAGGCGCGCGGGCAGCTTCTCAGGAAACGGGGCCGGATGGTGGCCGCCCCGTTTCACATCCTCAGGGTACATGAACCACACCTGCTGGGTGAGGTCGACCCACTCGGCCCGCGAGAGCGCATTTCCTGCCTTCACGCCGGCGTCGAACTTCGGCGGCTTGCCGGGCTTCACGTACACGTTGATAAATTCGATGGTGTTGTTTTCGATGATGTTGCCCGGATGCGGGTAGCTCCCGAACATCATCTTGGAAGTCTGCTTCTGCCAGATAAAAAGCGCATAGCGCTCAAACTGCGTCTCGGAGATGATCTTTTGTTCCATATCGAAGGCAATATTCTTGAGATGACGCGTATGCTGCCGGATCATTTCCTTCGGAACCGGCATTATCGGCGCGTTGATGCACAGCTTCCCATTTGGACGCAGCACTCTTGCGCATTCGTTCCAGACGGTCTGAATGTCCTCGAGATATGCGCCGTACGATGTCCACGGGCTATTGCTGCCATCGTATTCGACGGCCGTCCAATAGGGCGGCGATGTGATGACAAGATCGACAGAATTGTCGGGAAAATCAGCCATGACGCGCGCAGCGTGGCCGACGAAGATCCGGTCGACGAATTTGTCGATCGCGACCGTGGCTGGTTTTCTCGCTCCTTGCATTTTGGCCTCGCGCGTAGGGTGGATCAGCGTGGCGTAATCCACCATCAGGATCGGCCAAGGCGGAATTACGGATTCACCTGAGACGGCCCCGCAACTACAACATGAACATCTCATAAACCGACTGATGAAACAGCTCCTCGACCTTCATCAATCGCGGCGACAGGCCTTGCGAATGATGGTGGCGCAGGAAATACTCAAGCGCGTGTCGGTTCGGCTCGACACCGTAGGACCAGAAGTCGTCGCCCATCAGCTCGCGCACCGATTTGAGGGTCTCCTCCACGAAGGGCAGCGTCACCTTGGTAGCTGACGTGTCGCTCAACGCCGCGAGCGCAGCGGTCTTTGATTGTTCGAAAGCCTTGAACATTGCGACCGGCAGCCACGGATGCTTGTCCACCAGTGCGCGGCGAATCCCGATCAGATGCATGATCGGGAATATCCTGGTCCGCCGGTACCACTCCTTCGCGGCCGTCACCGGATCGCGAAACAGCCACCCGACATGAGGATGTCCGTGCGCGATGAACGACGGCGGCCGCGGCGCAATGAAGCCGTCGATCTCGCCCGTCTCAAGCAGGCCGGAAATCGTCGTCCCTTCCGGCGCGTTGTCGAGTCGCACGCCTGCCGGAAGTTTCACGGCGATCTTCTCCGGACGCCCAGGCTCCTCGATGCCGCCGCGTATCCAATGGATGTCGGCGGGCTTCACGCCGAAATCATCCTCCAGGATCGCGCGCGCCCAGACATTAGCGGTGAGCTGATATTCCGGCACGCCGACCTTGCGGCCCTTGAGATCGGCAGGCTCTTTGATGCGATCGGTGCGCACGTAGATCGAGGTGTGGCGAAACGCCTTCGATACGAAGGCCGGGACGCCCACATAGGGGCAGTCGCCGAGTGCGGTCTTCACGGTGTAGCTCGACAGCGACAATTCGCAGACGTCGAAATCGACCGAGCGGAAGGCCCGGAAGAAGATCTCTTCCGGCGATAACGTCATAAATATTGGATCGACGCCGTCGATGCGCACCGCGCCTGAGATCAGCGGACGATTACGATCATAGTCGCCGATCGCGACGGAGAGACTGAGGTTGGGCATGAGGGTTCCCGGCTTTTCGGCTTTCACCTTATGAAAGGAAAACGGCGCTTTTGAATTTCGAGTGGGGCAGGAGGTGAAAAGCGGCCAACCCGCGATCACTCGCGGCCTTGATCGCCTGGATGCTCTTTGTCGCGGGCGGCGGCAGCCGGTCAAGGGTCTCGACCGCTTAAGCGGCGATTGGCGCGCGATTAAACGCGCGCCAATCGCCCTTGACCGGCTGCCGCCGCCCTCAAAGACTGCATCCAAGCGATCAAGGCCCTCTCCAAGGCCGCGCGCCCTTAAGGCTTCTGCTGCGGAGAGGCCCCGCTTGCCCAGACCCTCCTGAGCCTAGCCGAAGGAGCTGCCCGCGGAGAAGTAGCGCCAACAACGCACAAAGTTCGCCGCCGTTGCATCCGGGTCACAGCCAGGACCACGCCGTTGTGGTAGGTTGATCACAGGTGCCGATTTATTGGCGCGGTTTATTGCCTTGCAGCAGAGCAGATCATGTTCCTGAATATGGAAATTGCAGCCGACCGCCGTTTTCTTGAGTTCGATGCAGGAGATTGGTCTGTCCTGCTTGGCGGATTTATGTTGGCCGGCCTTCTGGTTTGGCTGATCTGAACACGTGGTCGCGGATTCGGGCTGGCGGCATCATGGTCTCGGTTGCGCCCTTATGTTCTTCGGCGGCAAGGCAGGCTTTTTACGCAAACGGCGTTTCTGACAGGACCTGCGTTACGGCCCTCGCATTATCAATGCGCCGTCCCGCCAAAATCCCTGCAGGAGCAGGCTTGACCAGAGCTGCTTGAGTAGCGCGAGGGTACGCCGCTGATTTCCGGCCAGGGCCCGGTCGGAATAGGACTGTCCCGCCTAGATGCACTCAAACACAGCCTTCTTTTCACCAGTGTCAGAGCGGATCGCGAGGATCCGCGACGAATGTCCATACTTCAAGCAGTGGGCCCGCGCCATCTCGGCGGCCTGCTGGCGCGTAATTCCAGCCATCGGAATGGCCCCACCGATCTCGCTGCCCGCCACTGTCGGCGTCACGCAGCCAGACAGCGCTGACGTCGCCAGCAACCCAAGCAACAAAGTTACAACCCGCCGGATTATCGTCACTTTTTCACCGTGTTGCTGCGAGCAGTGCGGGGGATCGGCAGACTATGAAGAGATGGGGCTTAAGAGAGGCAAAATATTGGCTAAAATATGATTACTGCAATATTGACAAGAAGTTGACAGAAATGTGCGGGGCGCGTCTCACGTCTCGATTCCCTCCAAGCAGCACGGCGGGCAGGTCTTGAAAAATACTGCGGACGGAGTCGACGCAAGCTTGGGGCTAGCTTAGCTACTTTCCGGCGCAAAATTGACATTTGCGGCATTGTGGTCGATGGCGCCGGGCAAGGCAAAACCCGCCGGGGGGTGACCGGCGGGGCGACAAAGTTGATGGTGTCGTGAATATCGTCGCGTCAAGCGTCGCGAAAATGTCGCCGAGCTGGTCGTGCGACGGGGCGCCATCCTTGAACGGCAGGAACCGGCGAAGAAGTTCGATCTTCTTCTCGCCGAACCGTGCGATTTCGACGAAGCTCTCCGCTCCCGCCAGCACTGCGAGCAGGCACAGCAGCCGGACCTCCGCAAGCGGATAGATCGCCTTGCCGGCCTGCCGAGGGTCCGGCAAATCAGCGAAAAAATTCAGAAAAACAAGGGCTTCGCTCAGCGCTTCCGGACCCGAAGAAGGTTCTTGCAATGTCATCTCGACACTCCGGCATGACCAAAGTGCCACTGACAGAATCACACCGCATCAGGCCGCTGAAAGGCTCAAAGTGCACCCCGAGTCACCTTGCCGCACCATTCTTGGTCGACCAATCACGTTCCTGCACTCGAATCATTACGATGATTCAGAACTTCAGCCGTTCGTCACGAACTCCTTCACCCGATTACCCTGGGCCCATAAAGTGCCAGCTTTCCAACGCTGCGATTTTGTTGCACCATGCGCCCCCTCCCTACCCTCCCCTGCAAGCCGGGGAAGGTGGCGAGGGGGGCCTTTGCCCCAGAGCTCACCCCCGAGCGTCCCTTTCGGCGCTCTGCCCCAAGGAAATTAAGGGAGGTTCCATCATGAAGCAGATCTTCGCTGCTGCGATTGCCGGCACAATTTTGTCGCTCGGCGCGACGCTTGCGCTCGCCCAAATGGCCGAACCCGCCAAGGTCGCCGAGACGTCGAAAGGCAAGATCCTGGTCGACGCCAAGGGCATGACGCTCTACACCTGGGATCGCGATACGACGCCCGGCAAATCGGGCTGCAACGGCAATTGCGCCACCAATTGGCCGCCATTGCTGGCGTCGGCCGACGCGAAGGATTCCGGCAACTGGACCGTGATCACGCGGGATGACGGCAAGAAGCAGTGGGCCTACAAGGGCAAGCCGCTCTATTATTGGAAGGATGACAAGAAGGCTGGCGACGCGGAAGGCGACAACCGCAACAACGTCTGGCACGTCGTGGCGCCCTGAGGTCTTAGCGAAGGCGGTGGGAGCGGCGGTCCGGCGCGCTGCGTTGCGCCGGACCGTCTTGCATCGGAATTGGTGTGAGAGTTGGGCATCGAGTCCCACGCCGCGGCTCTATCAAAACAAGCTCAACTGCTCCTTCTCAGGGCGGGGCGGCCTGAAATGTTTGGTCGTCAGCTCAGTCTTGTGCGCATTGAGCCCGAGACGTGAGCAAGCCGTCTCGAAACGCTTACCGATCATCCACGCATAAGGCCCGCCGCCCGTCATGCGTTTGCCAAAAGTCGCGTCGTAGTCCTTGCCGCCGCGGGTCTGGCGAATCAGCGCGAAAACGTGGCGTTCGCGGTCGGGGAAATTGGCCTGCAGCCACTCGCGGAACAGGTCACGCACCTCAAGCGGCAGCCGCAGGAGAACGTAGCCGGCTGCCTCCGCCCCACATGCGGCCGCGGCTTCGAGTATGCGCTCGATCTCCGCGTCGTTGATGGCAGGGACGACGGGCGCCACCATCACGGTGGTCGGAATGCCGGCAGCGCTAAGTGCGCGCAGCGCCTCGAGCCTGCGCGCGGGTGTTGGGGCCCGCGGCTCCATGGTGCGGGCAAGCTTGGCGTCGAGTGAGGTCACAGAAATGCCGACCCGCACCAGCTTGCGGCTCGCCATTCGGGCGAGAATGTCGATGTCGCGGGTGACGAGGCTCGACTTGGTCACGATGCCGACCGGGTGTCCGGCACGCTCCAGCACCTCCAGGATGCGCCGCGTGATTGCGTGTCGCCGCTCGATCGGCTGATAGGGGTCGGTATTGGTGCCGATCGCGATGAGCCGCGGCGTGTAGTTGCGCGCCGACAACTCTCGTTCCAGAAGCTCCGGCGCGTCGGGCTTCATGAAGAGCTTGGATTCGAAATCGAGGCCCGGCGACAGGCCCAGGAACGCGTGTGTTGGCCTGGCGTAGCAGTAGATGCAGCCATGCTCGCAGCCGCGGTAAGGATTGATCGATCGATCGAACGGGATGTCCGGCGAGGTGTTGCGGGCGATGACTCTGCGAGCTGCATCAATGGCGACTTCGGTCTTGAACGGCGGAAGATCCTCAATCGACTGCCAGCCGTCATCGAACGCGACCAGAACGCGCGGTTCAAACCTGCCGGAAACATTCGTCCGCGCACCCCGGCCTCGCCGGCGCGCCGGAGCAACGTCTGTCTCGATAGTTTGGCCGGGGTGGGGCTCGCTGCCCTCCCACATCCCGCTCACAGGCCGGCCCGCCCTACCCTTCCCCGCTTGCGGGGGAGCGTAGGGAGGCGGAGCCGGATCCGGCGGACGGCGGCGAAGTGCAACGTGGGGCGACATAGATTCTTTATAGCGCAGAGTTTTGAACAAAACAAGAACATTTTATGTTCGGGGCTATCGCGCGGCGCAGGATTTGCCGGCATGCCGCTTTTTGGGGCGGCGCGCCCAAAATTTCTTGCCTTCACAGCGCGGCCTGGGGTGCTACAGCGAAGGCCGCGTTCCCATTGCCGATCCGAGACTTACCAGCGGAGCTTGGTCCAAGGCCTATTTTTCAAGTCGACCCCAATGCTCACCGTCGTCATTCCAACATTGAACAGCGAACGCATGCTCGTCGCCACCCTGGCCATGCTCGTGCCCGGCGCCATGAGCGGCGTCGTGCGCGAAGTGACGATCGCGGACGGCGGTTCAACCGATGCGACGCTTGAGATCGCAGAGGCGGCTGGTTGCACGGTGGCGGCCTCATCCGCGCCGCTCGGCTCTCGGCTCAATGCTGCAGCAGCGGCGGCGCGCGCACCATGGCTGATGTTCTTGCGCGCCGGCACCGTGCTCGACGTCACCTGGCTCGAAGAGGCGGCTCGTTTCATCGAGGAAGCTGGGCCGACCGGCACCGAAGCCGCGGTGTTTCGCAGGTCAATACCTGTGCGGTCCCGCTATCCGGTAATCTTTGAGGCGCTGGCTCTGTTGAAGTTCAGATTGTTTGGGCGGGCGCATCCCGACCAGGGCCTCCTGATTGATGGGCGGCTTTACAGGGAGATCGGCGGCCATCGCGAGACAGTGGCCGATCCCGAGGCGGACCTGCTGGCCCGCCTCGGTCGTCGGCGCATCTTGATGCTGCGCAGCGGAGCGCGGAGATGAGGAGAACGAATTAAGTTGACTAAGGCAATAATTCAGTTGAACTCATCAAGTGATTCGGCACATTTGCGGGGCGGATTACGCTGACGCTAATCAGCCTGACGGTATTTTCCGCAACCTTGAGAGATCGATCGATGTCGATCGCCGCTCAGACACCATGAAAACAAAGGCGGGGCGGCGCGCGGGAGACCGGCCCGCTGCGCTGACGCGGCGGCGGCGAGGTAGCTTCGTGCTGTGAGCGGAGCGCCTGTGGCCCGGCTTGCGGCGAGATGATCGGCCCCAAATCCGGTTTCGTCCGCTGCGGGTTAACAGGGCGTCTGATGCCGCGGGCGGTGGTTCGCTCAGGCGGTGGCGGTTGCCGGCGTTGCAGCGGCCGGCTTTGGCCGGTAGCCGAATTTCTTGAGCGCTCCGACCGTCAAACTAAGATTGACCTCTGCCCGAAGCCCCCCGCACCCGACCCTTTCAGCCTCAAGCGGCGCCGCAAGCGATTTTCATCATTGGGGGCGGCCAACCGGCCATGGCGGTTAGCGTGGGCAAAGCCGCTTGGCACGGCCGACGGGCTGATGCACCAGCCCCCGCGCGCTTCTGAGCTTGTCGAAGAATGCCCACGCCGTACGACTTCGCAGTTACTCGGGCGGATCGCGCGGGCAAAGGCGGAAGGAAGACCGTGCCAGCACTGCAACGCCTCGGCCGCCTTTGCCCACCCCACGATGCTACCGATCGCCGCCTCGTATTCCCGATGCATATCCCCCTCTCTGCCCTGCGCCGCCTGCCGGCGAGGCCGTTTCCAAGGCCGCCGACCGGACCTTTCGGACGCAGTAGTATTAACCGCACGTGAAACCGGGGAGCAGCATCGCCGCGCGGCGAACGCGGCGCCGGACTGAGGGGCCTCCTGGCAGTTGAAAACGCGGAGAGCCAACCGATATTAAGTCATTGAATTGCCAATCTCGCCATTGCCGTTTTTGCAATATTGAGGCGCCCGATGAGCGGCATGACTCCCGGGGAGAGCGACGTTCTCCTTGTAATCGATGTTCAGAATGATTTCTGCCCGGGCGGCGCGCTGGCGGTTCCGCGCGGCGACGAGGTGGTTCCGATCATCAATCGCCTCGCCCGACGGTTCGCGAACGTCGTTCTGACGCAGGATTGGCATCCCGCCGATCATTTTTCATTCGCCTCCGCCCATCCAGGGCGGAAACCGTTTGAAACTGTAACGGCGGCCTATGGCCCCCAGGTGCTGTGGCCCGATCATTGCGTCCGGGGGACGCCGGGAAGCGATTTTCATCCATCGTTGACGATCCCGCATGCAGCACTGGTGGTGCGCAAAGGCTTTCGCCGCCTCATCGACTCCTACTCGGCGTTCTATGAGAACGATCGCAAAACGCCGACCGGTCTTGGCGGTTACCTGCGGGAGCGCAACCTTACGCGCATCTTTCTGGCAGGGCTCGCACTCGATTTCTGCGTGCGCTACTCGGCCGAGGATGCAGTGCGCGCCGGCTTCGCCGTCGCGGTAATCGAAGATGCATGCCGCGGCATCGACATGGAGGGCTCCGTGGCAGCGACGCGCCGAAGCTTCGAATCGCTGAACATTCCGTGCGTGTTGGAGAAAGACTTGTCTTAGCGCGGACTTCGATGGCCCGGGTGGAGTTGCAGGGTGCACAAAAGCGACCCTTCGACACGCCCAGGAGCGACGTGGCCGCCCTCCGTGCCTCCGCGCTTGCGCGGGGTGTAGGGGGGTGGGCGCGCTTCGCTTGGCCCACCCGGCGATTTCGGCGGGCACGAGCGCTGAGCGCGCCCCGCAATCCCGCTTCCGGGTAGTGCAGAAACTCTTTACTATCCGGCAAATCGACAGCCAGCGGGAAATCCCGAGTCAATACGATTGGCGCGCCCGGCCGCGCCCCCAAAGGGAGGAAAAGATGCATTCCTACCATCCTGGCTCGCTGCCCACGCTTCTGCTCGCAGGCGTTACGTTATTCGCCATCGCTCCGGCTGTCGGAGCAGAGGTAACGCCGGCGCGGCTTGCCAATCCGGAGCCGGGCAATTGGCTGATGAACCACCGCACCTATGACGCCCAGCGCTATTCGCCGCTCGACCGCATCAACAGGACCAACGTCAAGAGCCTCAAGCTCGCCTATGCGGTCGCGATCGGGGGCACCGCGGCGAACGAAAATCTCGAATCCACGCCGCTCGCCGAGGACGGCTATCTCTACGTGGTCGATCAATGGGGCGTGGTCTACAAGATCGACGGGCGTTCGGGCGACGTGGGCCGCATCGTGTGGCGCATGGACCCCGGGCAGGAGAAGACGCCGCTGGCGAACCGCGGCGCGGCGCTGTGGGGAAATCTCGTCATCAGCGTCGCCAGCTATCCGGCGCGCGTCATCGCCACCGACAAGGAGACCGGCAAGGTCGTGTGGGAAACCAACATGGCCGACGGCCAGGCCGACTTGCAGCTCACGGCAGCGCCGCTGCCGGTGAAGGACAAGATCGTGATCGGCGCCGCCGGCGGCGACCGCGGCGTTCGCGATTTCATCGCCGCGCTTGACGGCGCGACCGGCAAGGTGATGTGGCGAAAATACACAGTGCCCGCCCCCGGCGAACCCGGCTTCGAAACATGGAAGGACAAGAACAACGCCTGGCAGACCGGCGGCGGAGCCATGTGGGTCACAGGATCCTACGATGTCGCCACAAACCAGGTGCTGTGGGGCACCGGCAATCCGGTGCCGATGTACAATCCCTACTATCGGCCCGGCGACAATCTCTACACCAACAGCCTGATTTCCTGGGATCCCGACACCGGCAAGATGAACTGGTATCACCAGTACGTTCCGGGCGACATGTGGGACTACGATGCGGCCGGCACGCATATTCTCATCGACGGCGATATTTCCGGTCAGCCGCACAAGCTGGTGACGCACGCAGCGCGCAACGGCTTCATCTATGCGCTCGAACGCGCCAACGGCCAGACCTTGCTGGCGAAGCCCTATATGGAGGACATCAACTGGACCAAGGGCATCGACCAGAAGACCGGCCTGCCGGTCGATTACGATCCGAGCAAGGACATCCAGGTCTATTCGGGAATGCAAAATCAGACATTGACGGACCGCACCAAGAAGCTGTGCCCCTCGCACGAGGGCGGCAACAATTACTGGTCGGCGTCGTACAGCCAGAGGACCAGGCTCGTCTACATTCCATCGCGGCCGACATGCGATGAAGTGACGATGACCCCGGATCAACTGCGCAATCCCACCACCGGCTCCATGCTGGGCGGCGGCGTGAGGTTCTTCGCGCGAACCGAGTCCGAAATCGTCGTTGCCGATCCGTTCACCGGCGAGGTCAAGAAGCGCGTCCGCTCGACCTATCCGAACTACAGCGCTGCGCTCGCCACCGCCGGCGGCCTGGTGTTCACGGGCTTCGGCGATGGGACATTCGTCGCCTATGACGACACGAGCCTCGAACCGCTATGGAAAATCAATGTCGGCAGCGGCTTCAATGCCCCGCCGATGACCTTCGAGACCGGCGGCAAGCAGTACGTCGCCATCCTGTCGGGACTGAGCCAGATTTCCAAGGGCAGGCTCATCCTCACGCCGGAGCTGCGCGAGATGCGCAATCAGACGATGCTGTTTGTGTTTTCGCTGTGATCCGCCGCAGAGCGGTTCCGCGGGCGCGGTGCGAGCCAATTGGCCCCTCCGCGCCTGCGTTGATGGCCCCTGCCGCTGACTCGTCCTCGAAGGCTCGCGAGTCCCTTTGGGAACCGAGCGCGAAGAGCGCCATTGTGCGATCCCGGCTGCTCACGAGTCACTGCGAGCCGAACGCGTATGAACACAGCAGCATTGAGCGCGCTCGGAACCCGCTCCGGTCCCGAGTTGCGCAACCCCTTCCAACTTCATGAGCCGATGGTGTAACTTCCCGATCCGCCGCTGCGCCGCCAAGCGTCGCGGCGAAGATCAGGGAGGATACCAATGAGTTGCCGAGGCGCGATCCGTGCCGCCGCATTCATAGCCGCATTGCTTGCAACGCCTTGCGTCGCCCAGGTGGTTGATTTTGGCAAATACCCCAACCTCAAAGGGCAATGGGTCCGCCCTCCCGGCAACCCGAACAACTGGATTCCGCTGGCAGGGCCGCCTCCGCTCACCCCTGAATATCGCAAGGTCATGGAGAACAATGTGGCCGACGTCAAAGCCGGCGGGCCCGGGCTCTGGCCGCCGACATTCTGCATCCCGGCCGGCATGCCGGCGATGATGAATTTGTATGAACCCATGGAGATCATCGTCCTGCCGGAGACCACTTACATTCTCATCAGCCACACCGACGATTCCTACCGGCGCATCTACACCGACGGCCGCGAGTTTCCGACCGACGCGGCCCTCACCTATGCGGGCTACTCGATCGGTCGCTGGGTCGACGAGGACGGCGACGGCAAATACGATGTGCTGGAGGTCGAGACGCGTTTTCTCAAGGACCCCCGCGGCTACGATATCTCGGGCATCCCGTTCGCCAACGACAATCAGACCCGCATCAGGGAACGCATCTATCTCGACAAGGCCGACCCTAACACGCTCTATGACGAGATCACGGTGTTCGATCACGCCCTGACGCGGCCCTACTCCAAGACCCAGAAGGCCATCCGCAATCCCAATCCGCGCCCGGTGTGGATCGCGAATGTTTGCTCCGAAGACAACATCCATGTCAGCATCGAGAACGAACAGTATTATCGCAGCGCCGATGGCAAGCTGATGCCGTCCAAGAAAAACCAGGCGCCGCCGGATTTGAGGTATTTCAAGAAAACGCAGTAGTCCTACTGCGTCAGAAGTCGTTCCGGGGCGCCGTGAAGCGGCGAGCCTGGAACCCATGACCGCGGCGCTCAGGTATGGATTCCGGGCTCGCGTGCCGCTCACACGCCCCGGAATGACGCTCTCGAAATCTTATGACACAGTAGCACTAGTTAGTTTCCGGCGCAGTTAGGGCGAGGGAGGATGCCATGAGTTATAGAAGTTCGATCTGCGCGACGGCGCTCGCAACCGCGTTGCTGGCGACGCCAGCGGCCGCCCAGGTCGTCGATTTTGGCAAGTACCCCGACTTTAAGGGGCAGTGGGTCCGCACCGGCAATCCGAACAACTGGATCGCGCTCGCGGGCCCGCCTCCGCTCACGCCGGAATATCAGAAGATATGGGAGGGAATTCAGGCGGACGTGAAAGCGGGGGGCGCCGGCAATTGGCCGTCCACTTTCTGCATCCCGGCGGGCATGCCGGCGATGATGAGCCTCTATGACCCGATGGAGATGGTCGTCCTGCCGCGAGCCACGTATATCCTCATCAGCCACAACGACGACTCATATCGGCGCATCTACACCGACGGCCGAGAATGGCCGAAAGACGTTACGCCGACTTTCGCGGGTTATTCGATCGGCAACTGGGTCGACGAGGACGGCGACGGCAAGTACGACGTACTCGAGGTCGAGACCCGTTTCCTCAAGCTGCCGCGCAGTTACGATATCTCCGGAATTCCGTTTCACAGCGACGGCCAGGCGGTCATTAAAGAGCGGATCTATCTCGACAAGGCCGACCCCAACACGCTGTACGACGAGATCACCGTGTTCGATCATGCGCTGACGCGGCCCTACTCGAAGACCCAGAAGGCCACCCGCAATTCAAACCCTCGTCCCATGTGGTTCTCAGAGGTTTGCTCGGAAACCAATACGCATGTCTTCATTGAGAATGAACACTATTTCCTGAGCGCCGACGGCAAGCTGATGCCGGCCAAGAAAAACCAGGCGCCCCCGGACCTGCGCTATTTCAAGCCGACGCAGTAATCGCGTAATGCGTTGATGAAAAACCTGCCTGCCCGGGCGCGGACGAAAGCGCCCTTTCCAGGTTCGCGGCTGTCTCGGTTCGCGTCCGTTTTGCGTCGCGTTCTTTCTCAACAACCTGGCGTATTATGAGGAGATCTGCCGCGCTGGCTTCGACAGGGCAGGCGCTGCAGAGCCTCAAGGAGCAATCGGATGCGCAACATCAAAGTGGCCGCCGCCCAGCTCGGTCCAATCCAGAGGGCTGATACCCGCCAGGCCGCGGTTGCCCGCATGCTCGATCTCATGCGGCAGGCCGAGGGCTGCGACCTCATCGTCTATCCGGAGTTGGCGCTGACAACCTTCTTCCCGCGCTGGTACTGGGAGGACCGCACCGAAGCCGATATCTGGTTCGAGAGTGAGATGCCAAGCGCCGCCACCAGACCGCTGTTTGAGGAGGCGAAGCGCGCCGCCATAGCCATGAGTTTCGGCTATGCGGAACGCACGCCGGATGGGCGTCACTTCAACACCTCGATACTGGTCGACAAGGAGGGGGTCATCGTCGGCAAATACCGCAAGGTCCATTTGCCCGGGCACGACCAGTTCGATCCGAAGCGCAGTCACCAGCACCTTGAAAAGCGCTATTTCGAGCCCGGCGACCTTGGCTTTCCGGCTTGGCCCCTGCTGGGCGGCGTATTCGGGATGTGCATCTGCAACGACCGGCGCTGGCCGGAGACCTTTCGCGTCCTCGGGCTGCAAGGCGTCGAGATGGTAGTGCTCGGCTTCAACACACCGTCGGTCAACGCGCAAAATAGCGGCGAGGGCCCGGCCAAGCGGATGTTCCATCACAAGCTTTCACTGCAGGCCGGCGCCTATCAGAACTCGACCTGGGTGGTGGCGGTGGCCAAGTGCGGCGTCGAGGATGGCCATCACTGCATGGCCGGCAGCGTGATCATCAATCCGGATGGCGAGGTCGTCGCGGAGACGACCACTGAGAACGATGAACTTCTTGTGCACGACTGCGATCTCGACGCGACCCGATTTGGCAAAGAGACCGTGTTCGATTTTGCTCGCCACCGGCGCATCGAGCATTATGGCTTGATCGCCATGCAGACCGGGGTCGTTCTGCCGAAGGCGTAATAGTCCTACCGCGTCACAACTCCCTTTGTGGGCGTGGTTGCGGGGAGCATGCGAGCGCGCGAGCCCGGTATAGGATGCCACCACGCCGTGGTTATGGGTTCCGGGCTCGCCGCATCCGATCTCGGATTTACCCGAGTTCGGCACTATAAGAAGCGCACCCCGCACGTCCGCCAGGCTCGGGCCGCTTTCTGCCCGCCATGCTCGCGCCGCTGCGCAGCCAACCGGCCGCCGTGGGCGCGAGCTCGATCCAGACCAGAGTTTCGGGGCGCATATCTGATCGGAGCCGCCGCCTGCGCGTCGCCGGCATGGCGGGACTATGGCAGAGTGGCGACCGTGAGGGCGCCAGCCTCGAGCTTTCACGCTTTTGTATTTTTATATTTTGGTGTTGCGAGAGCCCGAGTATATTTTGTTACTGGAGAGCCCGACGCGGAGGGAGGCCAGTAAGGGTGTTGGCACCGGGGAAACGCGAATGGGAGAGGTCGTAGCCATGCCAGTCCGTTCCTCCCTCAATGCTGGAGTGTTCTTCGAACCTGAGGAGATTGCCGTAATCAGCCGAGCCTTCGAGGCTGTCTGCGAAACGCTTCAGAACGCTGGCGAGCCTAATGTCGGGCGTGAAGCCATCGCGGGACGAATTATCGCAGCGGCCAGTGCCGGCGAGCGTGACCCGGCTCGCTTGCAAGCGGCAGCGCTTGCTGGCCGCCGGGCCGCACGGCGTTAGAATTCTCACTGCGTGGGTCGGCATAGCTTGTGGACCGGGCGTATATGACCTCATGTTTCGTCTGTTTTGTCGCCCCAAAGCGCAAACCGGTTTGGTCGCAGCGGGCGCGTCTTGCTATTGCGAGCCTCGCCGCTGTGATTGCAGCGGGCGATCATGGGAGCGCCGCAAGCAGCCGGAACGCACGCGCCGTGGCGTCGATCGAGTCGCGCGTCGCGGGTCCGCCGATCATGGCCATCGTTTCGCTGCGCAGCCAGCGGATCACTGTCTATGACGCCAACGGCTGGATCCTGCAAGCGCCGGTGTCGAGCGGCCAGAAGGGGCGCGAGACGCCCGCCGGAATCTTCAGCGTCATCGAGAAACAGGCCGAGCACTACTCGAACCTGTATGACGACGCCTATATGCCGCACATGCAGCGCCTCACGTGGTCGGGCATCGCACTCCACGGCGGCCCTCTGCCGGGATATCCGGCCTCGCATGGCTGCATCCGGATGCCCTACGACTTCGCGGAACGCCTGTTCGATGCGACCAGGCCGGGCATGCGGGTGATTGTGGCGCCAACCGACGTGGCGCCCGTCGAAATCGCCCACGCGGCTCTGTTCTCGCCCAAGCCGGGTGCGGGCGCTGTTGCCGCCGCGCGCGCCGCAGAAGCGGCCGAGGCAGCCAGCAAGGCAGATCAGGCGAGGCTCGCCGCCGCGACGGCCGCCCGAGAGGCCGCCCGAGCGATGACGCCCGTGCGCACAGCGGAAAGTCTGAAGCGTAAAGCCGACGCGCAGCTGGCGGCCGCCGAGCGCGCGGCCGCCTCCGCAGGCTCGGCAGAAGCAAAGGAGCAATCCGAGGACGCCAAGGCGAAGATCGCCGCGACGGTCGCCGAGTTGGAGGCGCAGGTGGCCGCCGCCAGAGCCGAGTTGCAGCCAAAGCTCGACGCCGCGGCGTCCGCACGCGAAGCGGCCGTCGAAGCGGAGAAGACGCGTGTGGCGGCGGCCGAGGCCGCGCGCGAGGCTGCGCGCGACCTCGAACCGGTATCGGTCTTCATCAGCCGCAAGACCCAGCGTCTCTACGTCCGGCAGGCCTTTCACCCCATCCTGGAGAGTCCCGTCACCATCCAAGATGCGGATCGTCCGATCGGCACGCATGTCTTCACCGCAATGGAGCGCATCGGCGACGGCGACATGCGATGGAGCGTGGTCTCCCTGGAGAGTGAGCACTCCGACGGCGGCGTCGTGCCGCACGGCCCTGCGCGCGGACGCGGCGGGCGAGACGGCGAACCGGCGCTCCCTCCCGCGCATGCGGCGGAGGGGGCGGCGCGCGCCAAAGCGGCGCTCGACCGCATCACCATTCCCCAGGACGTGTTGGATCGCATCGAAGCAATAGCGTCGCCACGATCTTCCCTGATCATCTCTGACGAGGCGTTGAGCGCGGAGACCGGCAAGGGGACAGACTTTGTGGTCCTCATGAGCGGCGAGCCACAAGGAGGCATCAAGTTCAGACGCCGCGGTTTCGAGACCGCGGCCCGCTACGACCGCCCTCGCAGTCGCTCGCAATACTGGCCCTTGCCATTTGCGGGGCCGTGGTGAGCGAGGGTTGTCTTGCGGCTACCTTGAATCCGCCCTTAACCTTTGGCCGCGGCCTTCGGCGCCGGGCGCTTGCTCAAAAAATGCGCCTGGTCTCAAGAGTGCCTGCTTTCAAGTATGACGACGACTTCCGTCGGTTCGGGTTCGTGCGGCGCGAGGCTGGTGAATTGCGGGTCGCTCCAGTTGGCGAGATTTACCACCGTACCCGCCGGCACGCCCATCTCGCTGCTCTCGCTTGGCTCGACGACATTCAATCCGTTGTTGTCGAGGAAGAACGTGTGGTCGCCAAACAGTTCGTTCAATTTCGCAACGAGCGGATGGTCATCAGGGATCACCTGAGCTTCGAACTGGGTCAGCGCTTTTTCGACCTGTGCGGAGTTCAGTTTCATAACGCACTCCATTCCGTGTTTGCTTAGAGCCTTCCACGTCGCTTCTTCGCAGAGCGCCGCACCTCGTAGCGGTCGCAGCTTGGCCGGCCATTCCTGCGATCCGACCCAATGCGCGGCTTAACCGGTGACACTACTTCTTAACTTCTTATGGCAGCGATGTCGTTCAGGCGCGCGGCGGCCATTTGACGGCCGCATTTTTCGCTCCTGGTGTTGCGCACCTCGCTCGGCACGGCCGATCCGGCTAATTCGGGGCCAACATTGGCTGGCGAAAAAGGTTCCGTCAGGCACTCGCCCATTGAGTCACAGCATACGCCGTCGATGTGACGTGGAGTCGCAAGTTATTCCGCGGGCAAAATGGTGTGGAGCTCACCCTCATCGCCCGCCGGCGCTGGCGGCGCGTCTTACATACTTCATCTGCTTCTTTTGAATCTTGAGTGGGTGCAGAAGCCTTAAGGGCGCACGGCCTTGGCGAGGGCCTTGATCGCTTGGATGCAGTCTTGCGGGCGGCCGCAGCCGGTCAAGGGCGATTGGCGCGCGTTTAATCGCACGCCAATCGCCGCTTAAGCGGTCGAGACCCTTGACCGGCTGCCATCCGATCTCGGGTTCACCCGAGATCGGGAAATTGAAGATACGCACATCGGCAACAGCCGATGTGCGCCGGCGACAAAGAGCATCCAAGCGATCAAGGCCGCGAGTGATCGCGGGTTGGCCGCTTTTCACGTCCTGCCCCACTCGAAATTCAAAAGAGTTTTCCACCGGGCCTGGCCCGACCTGCAGCGCATGAAACTTCTGCTACCCGTGGCGCGGTCCTACCGGGTAAGTTTCTTCCTAGCCCTTCCTCTCGAATGGGGATCAGCTCTGGGCTCCGCGCTTTTTTTAGACCTGGCGGCGGTCATGAGATGTCGAACCTCAGCGGGGGTCGCGCGTATTTCAACTTTGAGGCAAACGACGACAAGCCCGGCGGCGCTGCCTCGAACGCTGTGGGGATGAGCTTGGCACTCAAGGCGAGGTCACGCGAGCACTTCTTCGCCGCGCTGCTTGCAGCCGGAATGCCAGAGGCGCCGGAAGAATTCTCGGTGCTGCCGCAGCATCAGGTCATTCCCGCCGCTGTCCTCGCCGAAATATCCGATTTCATTCGCGCCTTTGATCGCGTTACCGCCCGCGAGGCCTGGCAGGTCGCGGCGTTGCGCGAAGCCCCGCCCGTTGCACAGCTCCGACGGCGAGAGCTTTGCTTTTTCAGCGCATGGGACTTTCACCTGCCCCCCGGGGACGCCTGGCGGCTGATCGAGTTCAACGATAACGGGTCGGGTTTCATATTTGCTGCGATCATCAATGCCCTGTACTACGAGACGGCGGGACTGGCGCAGGACAAGCGAATAGCACCGCCTCCCCATCTGCCGGTGTTCAAACACCGCATTAGAGATTTCGTAGAGCAGGAGGCGAGGGCATTCTTTGGAGAAAACCCCGGCGATCTGCCTTTTCTCATTCTCGACGATGCCCAATCTTTGCAACAAGGCAAATTTCGCAAAGAGCTCCGACTGCTTCGTGAGCTGTTGCGCGAGGGCGGCTGGCGGGCCGAATTGGGATGTCCCGCAGAGACCCGCTGGGATGGACGCCGACTGCTGTTCAAAGGACAGAGAGCCGCTTTCATCATCAATCGCTCGACCGATTTCTTCTGGCAGTCGGACGACTTTTCTGCCTTGCGGACGGCCTATCAGGCGGGCTGCGTCTATGTCTCGCCGAATCCCTTCACCTATGCGACGCGCAGCGATAAGCGGCTCCTGGAATGGCTGTCGTTGCCGGACTGGGACAACGAATTGCAGATAGGTCCCGCAGAACGACAAATCTTGCACAACCATGTGCCGGAGACCCATCTCCTCCGCAGCGAGAATCTCGCGGGCTTGGCGGAAAAAAAGCAGGAATTCGTGTTCAAGCCTCTGCATGGATACGCCGGGCGCGGGCTCCTCGACAGCGCCGCGGTGGGGCGAACGCGGCTGCGCCGTCTCGTGACCAAAGGCGAGGGCTATGTGGCGCAGAGAAGAGTTGCGAAGAGCGAACTCGAAATTGACGGGGAACACGTATGGACGGATCTCCGCGTGTGGGCTTACCGCGGGGAAATCTTTCATCTTTCCGGGCGGGCTTCACGGCGGCCGGACCGGCTGGACTTGACGCTGCCGGGCGGATGGCTGCCGACATATGCGTTGCTTTAGCCTTACGGATGGAACAACGGTTGCCTGTCGGCATTGATTGTTTGCGCCCACTACCGCGTGGGGGCCATGAAGGGATTGTACCTTGACGGTGGACAGGAGAACGGAAATGGCCGCGCCCCAGCGACAGGCACATGCGGAGCAGGCTCGTCGAATGAGCCAGCCATTGCTTCATCAGCACGGCAGGGAGATCCAGAGCTTCGGCGCCCTGCGGCAATTTCCTTTGGGGCTTTCCCATAACGCCCGGCTGCTTTCGTGCGAACGTCTGAACCAGATCCTCTCAGATTCACAAATCCTTTACGCGCACTACAAGAAACACCATTGGCTCATGCGGGGACCGACTTTCTACCAGCTCCACCTCTTGCTCGACAAACACGCCGGCGAGCAGCTCAAGCTCATTGATCTGATCGCGGAACGGATACAGACGCTCGGTGGGGTCGCAGTAGGGGATCCGCGCCACGTCGCCGAAATCACCCGCGTGCCGCGGCCGCCGAACGGCTGCGAGGAAGTGCCGGCCATGTTGTCGCGGCTGCTTGAGGCGCACGAATTGATCCTCATCGACGCGCACGATGCCGCCAGGCGAACAGCCGACACGGGGGATGACGGAACAAACGATCTCATCATCTCCGACGTGATCCGGACCAACGAGATGCAGGCCTGGTTCCTGGCCGAGCATCTGGTCGATACGCCGCTCGTGCGGGTGTGACACGCGGCGACCCACGGCCTGGTGTAAAATCGTTAAGCCGGCAAATCAGCCAACCACATGTGACCATCCGCCGCCTCGCATGCTTCGATGCCGTGGTCAGCGAGGGAAGCTTCCAGGCGGCGGCCGAGAAGATTCGGCGGTCGGTTGAGGCGGGGCGACGGCGCGCCTGCCGCCGTCTGGATCGTGCCGCCCGCTTGCCGTAAGCTGACCGTCAGCTCAGTTCGGCGGGCAAGCGACGCGAGCGCCGGGGCCGCTTCATCCGTGCGGCGGCGCCGCTTCTGGGGTTTCGCTTTCGGCTCAACCCGGGCTTGCCTGCCCTGCGGGCAGTGGACAGCTTTCTTTCAGTCGGAGGACCTTCATTTGCGGTTGATATGGCCATGGCAAGATAGAAATCGCAGATTTTCCTGGCTCAAGGCGGGAGCATTCGCGCTCATCTTGCTGCCGGCGATCCGCTTCGCGTATCAATTCGCCACCGGAGAATATGGAATCCTGCCGATCGCGTACGGCGGCATGACTTACTGGTCGGGCGTGTGGGCAACCGCGATTCTGCTCATGGCCTTGGCCGTGACGCCGGCGCTGACGATATTGCGCTGGCCGGCGCTCGTCGACGTGCGGCGCATGATCGGCGTGACGGCGCTGGCCTATACGCTGGCCCACATCGTCATCTATTTCGGCCTGCGGTCGTGGAACTTCGGATTCATCGTAAACGAGATGGCGACGAGACTGAGCATGATCGTCGCGACCCTCTCCACCATTGGTCTGATCGTGCTCGGCGCCACGTCGCTCGATGCCGCGATCAGGCGCATGGGCGCGAAAGGCTGGCAGCGGCTGCACAACACCAACTACGTCATCAGCGGCTTGGCGGTTCTCCACGTGGTGCTGGCGCGCGGCACCTATCCGGAGCAGTACATGCTGGCCGGGATTTTCTTCTGGCTCATGGTCTGGAGGATGCTGGCGCGCTATGGCCTGGGCGCCGATGCGAAAGCTTTGATGGCGCTGACGGCAGCTTCTTGCGTTTTTGCAGCGTGTCTCGAAGCGGGCATGCTGTGGGGTCGCCGCGGCTACGAGGTGTCGTGGACCCTCGGCAATAACTTCTCCTTGGCCAGCCTGGACGTCGGCGTCCCGCCGGCCTGGCAGGTGCTTGCGGCCGGACTCCTGTTTGTGCTCGCGGCCTTCGGCCGCGATTCCTTCCGCATCAGATCATTACGGCCGGAGCCTCGTCGAATCGGGCTCTGACCCCGTTTAATGCGGCATCGCGCGGTTGATGAGCGCGTCAACATCAATCTTCGCGTCGATCGCCCCGCAGGAAAGACCAGGATGGTCGCAGAGCCTGGTCGCGCAGAAGGCGTCGGAGACAAAGCTTGGCGCCTTTCGGACCAGGATGGTGCCCTGCAGTGCAAGCGCCGTCGTCTCCGCCAGGCGCCGCGCCAGCGCCTCGTCATGTGGGCCGGCCACCATGGCTTTTGCATCATCGATGGCGCGATCGAGCAGCCTGTTGGCGCCGCGCGAGTTTTCCAGTTCGGCAATGAGCGCCTGCGCCGAATGCGGATCGCGCTCGATCGCGCGGAGAATGTCGAGGCAGACCACATTGCCGGAGCCTTCCCAGATGGAGTTGATCGGGGACTGGCGGTAGATGCGCGTCATCACCCCGTCCTCGATATATCCACCGCCTCCGTGGACCTCCATGGCTTCGTAAGAGAGGTTCACCACGCGCTTGTTGACCCAGTACTTGCCGATCGGCGTCGCAATGCGGGCGAATGCGGCCGCACGCTCGTCCGCGCTGCCATCGAGGCTGCGCGCAATGCAAAAGGCGAGCGCGGTTGCGGCTTCCGACTCGAGCGCCATATCAGCAAGCAGGCTCCGCATGAGCGGTTGATCAATCAGTTTTCTCTGAAAGGCGGTGCGGTGCGCGGCGTGCCACAGGGCGTTGGCGACTGCCTGGCGCATATAGGCTGCCGGCGCGAGAATGCAGTCGAACCGCGTGTAATGCACCATTTCGATGATCGTGCGGACGCCGCGGCCTTCCTCGCCGACCATCTCCGCATAAGCGTCGTGATATTCGATCTCGGCTGATGCATTAGCGCGATCACCGAGCTTATCCTTCAGACGCATCAGATGGATTGCGTTGCGTTCGCCGTCGGGGGTCCATCGCGGCGCGAGGAAGCAGGTGAGGCCTTTATCCGTGTAGGCGAGGGTCAGAAACGCATCTGACATCGGCGCTGAGCAGAACCATTTGTGTCCGGTCAGAGCGTAGCCGCCGTCGCTGCGCGGAACGGCGCGCGTCGTATTGGCGCGCACGTCCGAACCGCCCTGCTTTTCCGTCATGGCCATTCCGATGGTCACGCCGGATTTACCGTGCATGGGCTGGGATGACGGGTCATATCGTGAAGCGACGATCTTGGGCGTCCATTTTGCGGCAAGGTCGGGTTGGAATCGCAGGGCAGCGGGCGCCGCCGAGGTCATGGTCATCGGACAGCAGACGCCCGGCTCAGCTTGCGCCATCAGAAATTCAAGGCCTGCGTGCAGGACATGGCCGGCCGCAATGCCGCTCCATGCGGCCGACGCGACGCCGGCCTCGATCCCCAGCGCCATCAGCCGATGATAGGCCGGATGGAACTCGACCTCATCGATACGGCGCCCGTAACGATCGAATGCCTTCAGCCGGGGCGGGTTTTCATTCGCCTGCATGGCCCATGCGGCTGTCTCGGCGGAACCGGCTTGCGCCCCGAAAGCCGAAAGCCGCGCCATATGCGCCTCCCCGCCCGCCGCGGCGACGGCGTCTTGAAGCGCGGCGTCCGATGTGAACAGGTTCACATCTTCGAACGGCGGCGGCTGGTTGGAAACATCATGGGTTTCGAGCCGGCTGCGCGGACGTAAGGCGCTCATGCAGGTCTCCGGCAGGTGATATTTTGGCATTCGGCGTCTGTGGTTCGAGCTTGAGCACAACCGAATGCGCACAATCCGCCCACGTAGGAGGGCGATATTCGGCCCGCACCCGCGCCTCCCGCGCCGCCAGATAGCCAGGCTCCAACAGCAACTTTTCTACTTTCGCCAGCGCATCCTCAGCGTCGGACGGATCGAAGTAGTCGATCAAGTCGCCGCCCACTTCCGGAATGGAAGTGCGATTCGAAGCGACGCAGAACTTGCCGTGCGCAAGGCTTTCGGCGATCGGCAACCCCCAGCCCTCGCAAAGGCTCGGAAAAATCGTGAACAGGCAGCCGCGATAGGCTTCGGCGAGCTCCTCGTCCGACAGCCCAGGCCTATGTTCGATCTTGCCGCCAAGATAGCCGCTCGCCGCAAGGTCCGCAAAGAGGTCATCAACCATCCAGCCAATCTGCCCGGCGAAGACGAGGACCGGTACGGCGTCGGCCCCGTGTCGCGCTATCAGCCGTTGCCAGACGCGGACCAGCAGCCCGTGGTTCTTTCGGATCTCGATCGTCGACACGAACAGCACGTATGGCCGCGGCAGATGAATCTTTGTTCTGCCCTTGACCATCGGCCGAGAGCTGAATCCTCCTCCGAGCCTTATCACCTCGACGCGCGGCACGGTCCATCCGGCCGCGGCGGCAAAGTCAATGAGGGCATTGCGCGAATAGTTCGAGACGGCGAGAACCGCGTCCGCAATGGGCAGCGTTTCCTTAAGCCATTTCCGGAATTGAACAGCATGCCGTCTTTCGACCAGAGCTGCATTTTCGATTGGAATCATATCGTGAATGAAGACTGCGAGCCTGAGCCCATAGCGCGCCTTCGCAGCGGCCATATGCTTTGCATAGTCGGGCAAAGCCCAGGCGGCGCCGGGCGAGATGACAATATCGCCCGGCCGCGCGAGTTGCTCGAAACGGCGCGGCCGCACCGCCGCTTCGATGAAATCGCGCACAGCTGTCTTCGATAACGTCAGGAAAAACCGCGGATTGCGGATGATCACAGGCGCCATCGTGGAGAAATCGCCCGTGAGCTGCGCCGGCCCCCAAACTGTCTTCCAGGGAGCGCCGGCGCCCAGCGGGTTCACGTATGCCGATTTAACGGCATCGAAGTCGATCGGCATGAGTCGCCTCGTGTAGACGCTGTGCCGGCAAAACCTCACCCGCCCCTGCCGACCATAGAGCCTTGAGGCTTCGACAAAGATTTCGAACGGCACCCGCTGCGAGCCCGTCGGATTCGGAAAGTGATCGAAATATCGGAGAAAATCCTCGACCTCGAACCATACGACCGGGCGACGGCCCTTGCCGGAACTATCTTCCGCAACTCCCTCGTCGACGTCGATCAAGCGGGTGCTCCCCGACTGCCGCCGCAAATGTCGGCGGGCAGACCACTCAAGGTTTGTGCGGACGTTATAATTTCAGAAGCGCGTCGTAAAGCTTCGTACCAGCCGGCCGCATTGCCCACGTTATGGCGGCACCAAGCCGGCGCGCCTGGTCAGATCGGCGACGTGCTCTCGGAGAGCCTGCGGGCTGGTCGGAACGTCAGTGTATTTGTTCAGCCGGGCTTCAATCGCCGCAAACTCTTGCGCGGCGAATCGCGCCGCCTCGATCGCCTTCGCCCGACGGCGGGCAAGATCGCCGAGGGGCACCACGTGCCGGCGGCCGTCCAGCTTGCTGATCGATGCATCGATTTCAGCGAGTTCCTTGTCGGCGCTGAGCGCGATCCTGCGGGCCTGGTCGCGCTGCACCACAAGGCGCTGCCGGGCAACGAATCGTTCGTCGATGATGGCCAGCCTGGCCCGCGCGGCCTCGGCGGCGCCGTGAAGGCCGGGCCAATCTTTTGGGTGCGTCATGATCAAGCCTCTCCTCCAGTTTCTCGGCGAGACCGAGGGAGCTTCATCGAATATATTTCCACAATTGGCGTATGTTGACCAGCGAGACGTCAAATCTTACCGCCTCCGTCGGCTGCAAGGCAGCTATCGAACTCGGCGCCGGCGCGCAAAGGGAACAGAAGTTTGAACTCGAGGCCGGGGGCGTTGTCGGTCAGCTCGATACAGGCGCCGTGGAGCCGGGCGACCGCGGCGACCAGGCTGAGGCCGAGCCCGTTGCCGGGCGTGCAGCGGCTGCGTTCCAGCCGGTAGAAGCGCTTGAAGACCTGCTGACTTTCGTTGACCGGGATTCCCGGCCCGTCATCGGCAATCGAAATAACGGCAGCACCATTGTCCTGCGCGACCTCGACAATGACCTCACCGGCATCGCGGCCGTGCTTGATCGCATTGTCGATGAGATTGGCCACGGCATCAAACAAGAGGTCCCTGTCGCCCGTCACCAGCACTGGTTGATCCGCCACCACAGTGAGACGCCCGCCCTTTTCCTCCGCGGCCGCATCGAACAGCTCCGCCACCTCTCGGGCTATGCTGGCGAGGTTTACGGCCCGGAACGCCGCCGTCCGGTCGTTTGTCTCGATTTGCGAGATCCGCATCAGCGAAGCGAACATGCGCAGGACGGAGTCAAGGTCTGCCATCGTATCGCCGATCAGCAATTGATCATGTTCGCTGTTGCGCGGGCTCGCATAGGCCTTCTCGAGGCGTCCGCGCATGCGCGCCAGCGGAGTGCGCAGATCGTGCGCTACGTTGTCAGTGACCTGCTTCACCTCCGCCATCAGGCCTTCGATGCGGTCAAGCATCTGATTGAGATTTTCGGCGAGCAGATCCCACTCGTCTCGTGAGCCCTGCCGCGGAATCCGCTGGCCGAGACCGCTTTGCATGATGGCTCGGCTCGTCGCATTGATGGCTTCGATCCGGCGTATCGTGCGCCGCGTCACGAAAATGCTGGTGAACACCCCCAGAACGAACGTAAGCAGGATGCTCAATCCGAGGGCTATCTCAATCTGCTCTGCGAACTCATCAAGATCGTCGATATCCTTCCCCACCAGCAGATGATACCCGCCGGGCAGGGTCTCGAACGACGCGCGGAGCAATGGTCGGTCCGCCACCTCGGGCTTCCACTCTGGCGAATCGAAGTTGCCCCACCCTTCGGCCGCCTTTAGAGCAGGCGGCCAGCTCTTCAGATTGCCTGCGATCGGAGCCAGCGCAGCATCGGCGAGCAAATAGAGGCCGCCTTCGAACCGTCCATCGGCGATTCGCCGTTCAATGGCGGCAATCAGCCCGTCCCGTCCGGCGCGATCATAGGCCTGCCGTAAGATGACATGCTCTGCCGCGATGGCGCGATCCGACCGGCTGCGCACGTAGGAAGCTGTAGACCAGTAGACGTAACCGAGGAGCCCGCACACCACCGCACCGAAGACTCCCACACAGATCAGCGCGTACTTGAGGGTCGACGATCGTAACGTCTTAGTCAGGAGCACGGATACAAAACCCGACGCCCCGTACGGTGTGGATGAGCGGGTAGGCTTGCTGGCTATCGATCTTGCGGCGGACGCGCCCGACATAGACGTCGATGATGTTGGTCGTGGGGTCAAAATGCAAATCCCATACATGCTGCAGCAGCATTGCCCGCGGAACGACGTGCCCTTCATTCCGCACAAGATATTCGAGAACTTGGAATTCGCGCGGCAAAAGGTCGATATCCCGGCCGCCGCGGGTCACGGTTCGCGACATGAGATCAAGCTTAAGGTCGCCGACCCGCAACACCGTTTCCTTGACGACCGTGGCGCTTCGACGCGCCAGAGCCTCAACGCGCGCCAGCAGTTCGGCGAAGGCAAACGGCTTGACGAGGTAGTCGTCCCCGCCCGCGCGCAATCCGCGCACTCGATCGTCGACCTCGCCGAGCGCACTGATGATGAGTGCCGGCGTGGTGATGCTGCTTTCCCTTAGCCGCCGAATGATCGCGATTCCGTCGATTCCCGGCAGCATGCGATCGATCGTCATCACCGCATATTCGGAGGTAAGTCCGCGGCTGAGGCCTTCATTGCCGTTGACCGCGAGATCAACCTGATAGCCGTTCGCTGCGAGAAACTCCACAAGCTGCGCCCCCGTTTCCGGGTCGTCTTCAATGACAAGAACGCGGCGCCGACTTCCAGCCATGACGTGGCACCTCCGACAGGTCCGACAGAATTCGGCCCGATCGAATTCGATTATGCAATCCTATCATAAAGCCTTGAGGCGAGAACTGACTTATCAGTCAGAAACTGACGCATCATTAATTTGATTATTTTGACCTTCCTGACGATGCTTCTCATGCCCTTGCGGTCGAGGTCTCGCGCAAAGGCGGCGCCAATGGCTGACCTCGCGGAGGCAACGCGACCTGACCGAAAGGGCAAACCGAATGTTCAAACGCTGCACGGCGCACGGGTGGGTGCATCTTCGCAACACATGGAGTGAGCATCATGGTGCGTAAAATAGCGATAGCATTGGCCGCCGCGGCGGTTGTTACGGCCGGCTCGACTTTGAGTGCGTCCGCTATGCATGGTGGCGGCGGAGGCGGCTTTGGTGGAGGGCATGGCGGTGGCTTTGGTGGAGGGCGCTTTGGCGGCTTTGGTCACCCCGGCATGGCTGCCCCGGCCATGTCCCACGTCAATCAATTTGCAGGCAATCGATTTGCCTTCAGGGATCGGGATCGAGGCCGATTTGGCCGAGATCTATTTGACCGAGATCGGGATCGATTTGGCCGTCACCGGTTCCTTAGAGACCGGTTTGCCTTTTTTGGCCTGGGCTTCCCTTACGACTATTATTACGGGTACTGCTACGCCCGCATATGGACGCGATGGGGATGGCGCTGGCGATACGCTTGCTACTGAACGGGAACGTTAATCGATCGCTGAGCACACCAACTCTCCGGCACGCCGTGCCGGGGAGCTTTCGTCTCTACTCTGATCTTGGCGCATTGGGTTCCTGTGTCGGAACACCGAGCGATGTGCCGCACGCTGCAACTCCGTGCAAATCGCCGAGTTGCCAATAAAGGCTGGGGTGCGTCTCCTAGGAAGGAGAAGCACCATGATGCGCAGAATAGCAACTGGATTGACCGCCGCGGCGCTTGCCATGGCTGCGTCGACGTTGAGCGCGTCGGCCATTCACGGCTTTGGCGGTGGCGGCTTTCGCGGCGGCTTCGCGCGGCCCGCTTTCGGCCGGCCTGCTTTCGCGGGCAGCCGGTTCATGGGAGCCCGTGCGTTCGCGTTCCGCGGCGGCCGGTTTGCCTTCCATCGTCCCTTCTTCAGGGAGCGGTTCGCCTTCCGGCGTCCCTTCTTAAGGGAGCGGTTCGCCTTCCGGCGTCCCTTCTTCAGGGAGCGGTTCGCCTTCCGCCGGTTTGCCTTCCATCGTCCATTTTTTCGACCCTGGTACGGCGTTTACGGCGTCCCTTATGCCTACGGCTATGGCTCCTGCTATCACCGTGTGTGGACGCCATGGGGGTGGCGCCTCCGATGGGTGTGCTACTGAGCAGGAACGGAGACGATCCGCGACCAGGTGCGCTCTCCGCCACGCAGTGTCGGAGAGCGTCTTGGTCGGAGTCGAATCGGTTCGCCGATAGTGGTGTTTCGATCGGGCCCGGTACGGCTGGGTCGATCGCCGGCACAATGCCGCTCGCCACGCTGCGAAGGTGGAGAAGACATGGCGCGATGATGACGCGGACGCTTAAATCCACAGCGTGAGCGCGGTCGCCGGCAGCACGAAACATCTCTGCTTCCATCTCTTTCGGGGCTCACATGCAGGGCCAGGGTTACCGAGCGACTCTGCCGCACGCCGCAACTCAACCGAAACAGCCGAGTTTGACTCGAAAGGCTGGGGTGCTCAGAAACGACGGAGTGAGCATCATGATTCGCAAAATCGCGATTGGATTGGCTGCCGCCGCAATCGCCACAGCTGGCTCGACATGGAGTGCGTCGGCCATACACGGAGGAGGAGGGGGCGGGCCGCGTGCTGGCGGAGGCGCGCTCGTTAGCGGAGGCGGCGGTCGGCCCTCTATGGCCACCCACGCCGGGGGGGCCCGTGCCTACGCGTTCCGCGGCAGTGAATATCGATATGGCTACCGTCGCCCGCATTACGGATATGGGTACAGCTATTACAGGCCGTACCGTTACGCATACGGCGGCTCCTGCTGGACTCGTGTACAGACGCCCTATGGCTGGGAGAGCAAGTACGTGTGCGGTCCGTCTTATGGATATCGGTACGGCCATTATCGGCCGTACTATCGGTACGGTCATTATCGCCCGTTCTACGGCCATCGGTACGGCGGGTCTCGGCCATCCTACGGGCGTCGCTAGAGCGTAACTCAGCGCAGGCGTCAAGCGAAGCGCCAAGGGGCTCTCCGGCATTCATGCCGGGGAGCTCCTTCGTGGAAGCGGGATGTCGCTGGGCCGACTGCGACAGTCGTTGTCGCCGGACTGCCGTCCCGAAATTTATTCTATCACGCTCTGAAGGCTCCTGCGCCGCGCAGACGACATAGCGGCGCATCATCTGGATTCGGCCTCGCTCGGGCGAACGATCTCGTCGAGAACACCCTGCAATGTCGCCCGCGTTTCGCGGTCCGATTGGGGATTCTTCATGCGACATTCGTAATCCTGGGCAAACTCCAGCGGTTTGATTTGGGCTTCGTTGGCCGCGACCAGCAACTCGCCGTTGGCCGCAAATTCAAGGCCGACGCATCATCTTCAATGCTTTTGTTAGAAGGGAATCCGCTATAATTCACGCTTCAACGCTGGCTCGCGAGCTTGCGCCGGGGCCGGGCTTGATCGGAGGACGGCACTGTGTGGGTCACCGACGCTCAGGGCAAGAACGGTAAAGGCCACCAGGTCTTCAAGTTCAGTCCGGACGGTAAGGTCCTGCTCGCGCTCGGCAAGCCCGGAACGGCAGGCGACGGTCCGGATACCTTCAATGCGCCGTCCTCTGTCCTGGTCGCGGCCAACGGCGACATCTTCGTCGGCGACGGACACGGCGGCAACACCAATGCCCGCATCATGAAATTCAACAAAGACGGCAAATTCATCAAGACGTGGGGCAAGAGAGGCGCTGGTCCGGGCGAGTTCGATACCCCGCACGCGCTCGCCATGGATTCTCGAGGACGCTTGTTCGTCGGCGACCGCAACAACAACCGCATCCAGATCTTCGATCAGGATGGCAACTATATCGACCAATGGGCGCAATTCAGCCGGCCGAGCGGAGTCTACATCGACAGAAACGACATCATCTACGTCGCCGATTCGGAATCGGAATCCGTCTCAAAGAACCATGATGGCTGGAAGCGCGGCATTCGCGTCGGCAAGGCGACCGACGGCTCGCTGATGGCTCTAATTCCGGATCCGGTCGAGAAGGCGACCGGATCGAGCGCTGCAGAGGGCGTTGCGGCCGACGCCATGGGCAATATCTACGGTGCCGAGGTCGGCCCCAGGCGGCTGATGAAATACGTCAAAGGACCATGAACGAAAAGGAACGGGTCGCGCTCAGTTCGGTCGGGGCGTCGGCGGCGCTGACGATCGCGAAGGCGGTCGTCGGCCTCTCGACCGGCTCGCTCGCGATTCTGTCGGAGGCAGCGCATTCGTTGCTCGATTTCGCCGCCACGGCGATGACGTATTTCGCGGTGCGCATCGCCGACAAGCCGGCCGACGCGGAGCACCACTACGGCCACGGCAAGGTCGAGAACCTTTCCGCGCTCGCTGAAACTGCGCTTCTGTTCGTGCTTTCGGGCGTGGTAGCGTGGGAGGCGGGTCGACGCCTGTTCGGCGGCCATAGCCACGCCGTCGAGGCGACTGCGGCGGCTTTCGCAATCATCCTCGGCTCGATCGCAATCGATTTCTTCCGCGCTCGCGTGCTCTCGCGGGTCGCCGCCGCGACGTCAAGCCAGGCGCTCGAGGCCGACGCGTTGCATTTTTCCTCCGACCTGTGGTCGTCTGCGGCGGTGCTGGTCGGGCTTGTCGGCGTACGTTTGGGCTACGACGGGGCGGATTCTGCCGCCGCTCTGGTGGTGGCGCTGTTCGTTTGCCTGGCGGGCTGGCGGCTTGGGCGCCGGACGATTGAGACGTTGACAGACACGGCTCCGGAAGGTGTCGCCGAGCGAATCTCCGCCGTTGCACGCCGGGTCCGCAACGTGGTGTCGGTCGAGCGGGTGCGGGCACGGCAGGTCGGCGCCAAGGTCTTCGGCGAGATCGAGGTGGGGGCGAGCCGCACCTTGCCGCTCGACCGCGTTGAGAGCCTGAAATCCGACATCGCAGCGGCAGTGATGGCGGCAGTGCCCGACGCCCAGATCAGCGTCAGCGTCATTCCGCGCGCTCTCGACGACGAGACCGTTATGGAGCGCGTGATGGTGATCGCGCGCAATCGCGCTGTTGCAGTGCATCACGTCACGGTGCAGGCGATCGCCGGCAAGCTGTCGATCTCGCTCGACATCGAAGTCGACGGGGAACTTTCGCTGGCTGCCGCCCACGACATCGCGGACGGTCTTGAAGCCGCGATCCGCGACGAGTTTGGCCCGACAGTCGAGGTCGAGACCCATATCGAGCCGCTGCAGATGACCGGCGTGGCCGGGCGCGATGCCACAGCGGGGGAGGTGGCCGCGATCGGCAGCGCGCTCGCGGAACTGGCGACCGCGAGCGGGATGCTGCGCAACGTCCACGACGTGCGCGTGCGCGAAACCACTAACGGCGGAATCGTGAATTTCCATTGCGACGTGGACCCGGCAAGCACAGTTGCCGCCGTGCACGACCTGGTCGACAGGGTGGAACGCGGACTGCGCGAACGGTTTCCAGTCATCAAGCGCGTGATCGGACACGCGGAGCCGAGAGCGTAGCGTTTGGTGCCTGGTGGGGTGGGCAAAGCGAAGCGTGCCCACGCGCCTTTGAAACCGAGCCCTGGTGGGCGCGGCGCACCGGCGTCGGGCTTGCCCGAATCGGCAACAGCCGATTTCGATGCGCGCCTTTGCCTACCCTATGAGTCCGTTCCCGGAAAAGGCCCGCGCTCCGGCGCTCAAAACGTCGCCCGCAGACCCGCATAGGCGGCAAGCGGCATGCCTGGCACGTACATGCGAGGATCAGAGAGATTGAGGAACGGGATCGCACGGGTGTCGAAGAACGTTCCGGTCGTATAGGAGTGCTGATTGAGCAGGTTCTGCACGATCGCGAACGCTTCGACGTTCTTGTTCACCTGATAGGAGCCGTGCAGGTTCACGACTGCGTAAGGCGGCACCTTGGGATTCTGGTTGGCCTGGTCGCCGGTCGCGAACTGGCTGCCGACAGCATTGGCGTCGATTCCAAGCTTCCAGGCGTCAGTGACGGCATATCCGACGCCCGCTTTGAAACAATGCGCCGGAATGTTCGGAATGCGGTCGCCCGGCGTGACGAAGATGTTTCCGTTGGCGTCTGCAAACGGATTGTTCGGCGACGGGAGTCATCGCAGTTTGGAACGTCGCATCGACGAAAGTGTAGTTCGCGTAGACGTTCCACGGATTTGCCTTCAGCGTGACGCCGGCTTCAACCCCTTGGCGCAGGGTCTTGGCGGCATTGACGAAGAAGCCCTGGCCAAGCACGGTGGTGCTCGCCACGTTGATGATGTCGTCGGTGTTTTCAGTGCGAAAGGCGTCGGCATTCCAGGACAGCTGGCTGTTGGCAGCGCCCAGCCCAAAGTTGCCGAGCGAGGTGACAACAGACGCCTCATCATCGCGCTCGGATTTCTGACGCGACACCCGATTCTACTGATGGACGAACCGTTCGACGGCGTCGACGTGAGACACGCCCTCAGCACACATTGCCAGAGCCCGTCTCCGGAAAGATCGGCCTGCGGTCAAAGGCAGACAGCTACATGCATTTCGACGCTTTCGCCGTGGCGGAGGCTGAATGAGGGATGGATGAGGGGATGTCCGCGGGTCTGCGTTCGTCGGCAGGCTGAGGCCGACGCTTCAGTTTCCAGAGACGCAAAGGGCGCGGACCGAAACCCCGGCCCCCGAATGACGGCGGCACCGGGGACCGGGGCTCACGCGCTGGTCCAGGTCGTCGCGCGCAATCCAGAACGGCCGACAGGACAATGACGTTCCCGGCCACCCGCGAGCAGGGTTAATTAACGCCGCGGCTTGTTATAGGGGCTAGTTCAGCGATTCCATGAAACCTATCAATTGGAGACCTCAACTTGGGCCGGTAAACGCGGCCTTCCGGGCGGGCTCCATATGCTTCGAATTTCGGAAGCGCTCAACTAGACTTAGACTTAGACTTAGACTTAGACTTAGACTTAGACTTAGACTTAGACTTAGACTTAGACTTATCGGCACGCTTGTCGTGCCGCCGGCGGTGTTGGAGCCGCGTCTTTTAGAGGTGAATGCGAGAGGGCTTTGCGGGAGCAAGCGCAGCCGAAAACCCCGACGCCGGAGTGGTGTTGGGGGCCAGGGCGCCGGGGCCGCATGAGGCCATGTGGGAACCTCACGCACGGGTCAACGCCGCAGCATGCGCCATGTTCCCGACATAGCGGCAAAAAGGCGGCGCGCCGCCAGGGAGCGGACCGGGGGCCACTCCTTGCGGTACCGCTCTCTGTCGGATGCGACCAGCAGGCGACCCCTCCGGATCGTCGGCAACAGCGATGGTGGGGGGCGCCGGTTGTGCGTGCCGACCCTTGCCACTTCAGTTCGGCAGCCGCGGGCGCCGCTCTGAGGCGCCGTGAAGCCGCGGGCTGCGATTACTTGCCCCCCAACGCCCGGTAAGCGGCGTCGACATTCGTCGGGAACCGTTCCTGGCTGCCCCAGCTCGCGTATTCGGGCATCTTCACTTCCTTCCTGAGGTCATCGAGCGACTTGCCCTCTTTCATCAGCTTGCCGACCCGGTCCAGCAGGAGGGCGTAGTACCGCTCGCCGTCCTCAAAGATCTTCACGGTGCCAGGCGTGCCGTGGCCGGGGACCACATGTTCCGGGTTCAGCGCCTTCATCATTTTCCCGGCGGCCAAGATGTCCGGAATGTTGACGATGGGACGAAGAATATTGATCTGGTTGACCACGAAAGCCGAGGCCGAGAACAGCACGCGCTCTTTCGGCAGCCAGACGGCGGTGTCCGACTCGCTGTGAACGCCCTTCAGGTACATGAGTTCGAGGACGCGCCCGCCCAGGTTGATCGTCATCTTGTCGTGGTATTCGATGTGCGGCGTAATGAATCGATAGCCTTCCAGCGCGGCCTTCATCTCGGGCGACGAGGCCGCTAATCGCTGGATGCGATCTGGCGCGGCGCGGTCGGCGCCGCGCATCGATTCGCCCGCTCCTGCGGCGGCGACGACGATGGCCGGCGGCGAGAAGACATAGTGCCCTGTCGTGTGGTCGGCATGCGGTTCGGTGTCGATGACGAGGCGCACCGGCATCGACGTGAGCTTCTTGACGGTATCCATGATGTCGCGCGACTCGATCGGGTTTTGCCCGGTGTCGATCACCACGACGCCTTCCTGGGTGAGAATAATTCCGCTGTTGGATTCGAAACCTTTGCCCGTATGCACATAGACGCCGTCCGCGAGCTTCTGGACCCGCGGCCCCAGATCCTGGGCGAACGCGGAGACCGTCAAGGTCAAAAAGGCGAAAATCGCTGACATTCCTGCTTTAATCCTCATGGCTCGATGCCCTCCTTGTCTGGTTCCGGCGGTTTTCGCTGCCTCCCCGACCGGCCGCGGCTCCGCCCTGTCGCGGCGTGCTGCTCGCGAGCATGTCGACAAACATCGATGTCGGTCCCAGCCAGGCAAAGCCTGTTCGAGACCTGCCGCAATCAGAAGTCCGGCTTGTCGGCAGTCGGAAGATGCGCGTCTTTGTCAGAGAAGTAGTTGTACTGATAGTCGTGCAGCACATTCTCCGCGCAGACACGTTCGTCCCACGCCTGATTCGGGTTGCGGCCATACGTAATGGTCGCCGACCACGGCATGGTGAAAACGCCTGGGTCCTCCACCGTGAATTCGAGCTGCAAGCCCTTGCCCCTGTAGTTGGGATCGACGCCGCCGACGCGCGGCCATTCCTTCTCGGCCTCTGCCAGAGCTGCCTTGGTGGCCTCGTAGTCGATAAGACGATAGCGCTCGACCACATGCAAGGCCTGCGTATATGGGGTGCCGAAACGGTCGACCATCCGATACGGGCCGAGCTTGATCCCTACCGTGTCGATGACGAGCGTATCGCCTTCGTAGTGCCCAACCGAATCCCCGTGTATGGATGGGATTACCGTCGCGGGGTGGGCCTGGTTGAGCCGCACTGTGCGGAAGTCGCTGTCGTGGGGGTAGATGAGCGTGATCTTGTCAGCCTGCTGCAGCAGCATGACGTTGAAGTTCCAGAAGATGTAAGGCAGGGGGTTCTGCAAACACATGTTATCCGGGTCCGGAAAAATCCGGCCGGACAGCGAGATTTCGCCGAACTTCTTGACCACCTCCGCTGCCTCGGGCTTCAGGATCGGATTGGTGTAATCGCCGACCACGAGAGTGAAATCGCTCGCGCCGGACGGCAGTCGCGTCTTGTTTCGCACCGGGCCCGGTCCCGAGAGCGGGGGGCCAAATCCGAGCCCGGGATGCAGCCAAACGCCGGAAAAATCCGGAATCGATGCGGTATGTTGCGTCGTGCCGGACGACCCAGGCGCGGGCGCCGCTGCCTGTCCCAGGGCCGGTGTCGCAGCCGCGGCCGCCAACGTCATCGCTAAGAGAAACTCCGGCCGTGCCTTCATCGTACCCCTCCCTGTGATGTTCGCGACGGTGACGTCTCCCTTCAGGCTACACCCTTTCGGTTTGTGCAGGGAAGAGCGGGCGCAATTGCCGTCCAGCAGAGCGCAGTAAGCGTACCTCCGTTGCTGGCCATGCGCGTTACGACGCCGTTTTCATGATGAACGGATTGCCGCCGCCGGGGCCGTTGTTGATCCACACGCTCTTGGTCTGAAGATAGCCGTCGATGGCCTCCATGCCGTTCTCTCGGCCGAGGCCCGAAGCCTTGTAGCCGCCGAAGGGCATCAGGAAACTTACGGCCCGGTAGGTGTTGACCCACACGGTGCCGGCCTTGATGCGTTTCGCTACTCCGTGCGCGCGCTTGACCGATTGCGTCCAGACGCCGGCGCCCAGTCCATAGGCGATGTCGTTGGCGATGCGCACCGCATCGTCTTCGTCCTTGAACCTGATCACCGAGAGCACCGGCCCGAACACCTCCTCCTGGGCGATGCGCATGCGGTTGTCGACATCGAGAAAGATGGTGGGCTTGACGAAATACCGGCCGCCGCCCTCTTCCTTCGTCGCCGGCCCGCCGCCGAGGACGCAGCGCGCCCCCTCGGCCTTGGCGATGTCGATGTAGGACAGGATTTTCTCGTATTGCGGCGGCGTCGTAACCGGGCCGACCTGCGTCTCGGCCTTGCTCGGATCGCCAAGCCGGGCCTGCCGCGCCATGGCGACGAGCTTTTCGACGAACACGTCGTGGATCGTCTCCTGCACGAGCAGCCGCGACCCGGCGATGCAGGTCTGCCCGGTCGCCGCGAAGATGCCGGAGATGGCCCCGCTCACGGCGTCATCAATGATGCAGTCGTCAAACACGATGTTCGGCGACTTGCCGCCGAGTTCGAGCGAGACCTTCTTGAACGATCGCGACGCCAGCTCGTTGACGCGCGCGCCTGTCGCAGTGCCGCCCGTAAACGCAATCTTGGCCACCTTGGGATGGGTGACGAGCGCCTCGCCGGCGACCGCGCCGTACCCCGTCACCACATTGACGACGCCCGGCGGGATATCGGCGTCGGCGATCACGAGACGCATGAATTCCAGCAGCGATGCCGAGGTGTACTCCGACGGCTTGATGACAACCGTACAGCCGGCCGCAAGCGCCGGGGCGAGCTTCCAGCCTGCGAGCATCAGGGGCGAATTCCACGGCGTAATGAACGCGCAGACGCCGACGGGCTCGCGCAGCGTGTAGTTGAAGTGTTCAGGGCGATCGACGGGCACCACCGCGCCCTGAATTTTGTCAGCAAGGCCGCCATAGTAGTAGAACCACTCGGGCAGGTATCGCGTCTGCGCGACCATTTCCGAAATCAGCTTGCCGTTGTCGCGCACTTCGATCTCGGCGAGATGCTCCGCGTGCTTCTCGATCAGCGCAGCGATACGGCGCAGCGCCTTGCCGCGGGCGGTCTGCGTCAGCGAGCACCAGGGCCCGGTGTCAAAAGCCCGGGCGGCGGCCTCCACGGCGATGTCGACATCGGCCTTCTCGCATTTCGGAATCAGCGCCCACGGCTCGCCTGTGTAGGGATCGAACGTCTGGAACGTCTTGCCGGACGCCGCGTCGACCCATTTGCCGTCGATGTAGGTCCGATATTTCTTCAGCTCGGTGGTGGTGCGATCAAGCATGGCTTTGTCCTCGTTGAAGGTAGGAAATCGCCTCGACACCGGCAATGCGGCCGAACACGAGCGCGCGCAGAACCGATACCGCGTTCGGGGCGGTTCCGTAAAAGTGACCGGTAATTTCGCCGGCCGCAAAGAGACCGGGAAGCGGACCGTCGTTGCCGAGCACCTCAGCCTTGGCGTTGGTGGCAAGGCCGCCGAACGTGTAGGCGATGGCGCCGACCAGGGGATAGGCGAGAAACGGCGGTTTGGCGATGGGGCGCGCCCAGTTCGACTTTGGAGGATGAAGCGCCCGGCTTGCCGCCAGCCCGTCACATCGCGTTGCGTCGAACCTCGACGGGTCGCCGGTTGCCGCCGCGTTGTAGCTCGCGACGGTCTCGGTGAAACGCGACGGATCGAGCCCGATCAGGCGCGCAAGCTCGCCGAGCGTCTCGGCCCGGTGGGGCGGCACTTCCGACCGGATCGCGCGTTCGAACCCGGCGATATCGAACAGGCGGCTGTCGAGGATTGCGCAGGCTCTGGCCCCTGGCGTCTCGAAATGAACCGTTCTCGCAAACCACTCCCAAGTCTCGTGCACGAGCCCGCCGCCTTCGTCGAAAAACCTCCGCCCGTTCTGATCCACGACGATCCCGTACGGATAGACCAGCACGACCGCGGCCGGGTTTTCGCCCCGCGGATCGACGGGCTCGGCATGCATGCCGTTCCAGTCTCCCGAAATCCGCGCGCCGTGCTCAATCGCCATGCGAATGCCATCGCCGGTGTTGTGGCGTGCGCGCGGCGCTAGCAGCCTCATATTTTGACCGCCTGGGCCGAAATGCTTGTGCATCATGTCGCGATTGGCCTGAAAGCCGCCGGTTGCCAGGATAACGGCGTCGGCCAAGATCGTTTCCATCGCGCCTCCCGATGCAACGACGAGGCCGTTCACCCGGCCGTTCTCGACGACGAGGCGCTGAGCGGCGCGACCATATTGAACCACGACGCCATGGCGCCTGGCGGCGCGCAACAGCGCGCTGACGAGGGCGCAGCCGCCGCCGACCGGCTGTATCCGCTTAGGACCAGCGCTGAGATAGTAGCCAGGCGAGCAAAATTCGAGGCCGTGGGCCGCGAGCCATCCGACCGTCGCAGTCGCATTGTTCGCGAGTGCGTGAAAATAGAGTTCGTCGCCGCGGCCATTCGAGGCTCGCCGCATATCGTCCTCGAACTCGGGCGCGATGCGGTCGGGCGCGTCGAGCCGCATATAGGACGGACTCCAAAGCGTGTTGCCGCCGGCGGATTCTTCGGGAGCTTTCTCCACCAGAGTGACTTCCACCGGCAAACCATGCCGGCGCGCGGTCTCGGCCGCCGCGAGTGCGGCCGCAAGACCCGCCGCACCCTGGCCAACGACGAGGAGTTGACGAGACGCTTTGCCCGCATGCCTGTCTTCGCTTGGCAACATGCCAGATGCCCCGCCCATTAGATTCGGATTCAACGCAGTCAGCGCAGCCCCGTGTGAACCGCGAGCCGCGAGGGTACGACTAAGGAGGGCAGCCCCCGTTCCACGACCGTGACTTTTTCAACGAAACCTATAATCCGCCTAAGTGAGGCGCCGCGCCGCGTTAAAGGGATGCGATACTATGCCCCTGACTTCCAATAATTTCCTGGGGGAAAAAGCAGACCCGGCGCGGACGCGCCTGGAACGGTGCCTCACGCTCGATCCATATCACATCCCGCCCGGAAGCAAGGGGCCGGAAGTGGCGAGGATTCAAAGAGCGCTCGCGATTCTCGGCTGGCCCCCTCCTCCCGTCGAAATCGATCAGAGCGAACTCGACCAGCAATTCTACGGCGATACGACCGCCGCGGCTGTCGCGGCTTTTAAGAGGAAGTGGGGAATCCTCAATTACGAAAACAAGATCGACCCGATTGTCGGCATCAAGACGCTGACCCGCCTCGACCAGATGATGGCCGATTGGGAGAAGCGCCACGCCCCCCCGCCGCCTTCGCCCCCGCCTCCGGTGGTGGGCGCTGCGGGAGTTCAGATTGGCCCAGTAGGAGTCAGGCGCAGCATCATCGAGAGCTACTACCGCAACTGCGGTCTGGAAACCGTCGGGCCCGGACAGGTGACCACCGGGGTTGTGCAAAGCTATTCCACCTTTGACGAGCTGCTCGATGTGCTGCTCGCTCGCAACGAGAAGCAGCAGATTATCGTCAACCATGGCAACCGCTTCAAAGGACTCATCATTCCCTTCGCCCGCGGAACCAGGTTCGATGGCACCGGCAACGTGATCTTTGACCTCTCGCTCCTCGCCGACCAGGAGGAACAAGGCACGCTCGACCCCAAGGGCTTCGGCGTCCTGGATACCTCCGCCCGCATGGGAGTCTCGCCCCAAACCACCCTCGGCATGGTGCACAAGCTCGTCGAGATCCGCAAAAAGCAGCTGATTCTGCACTTCCGGGCATGCACCATCGGGGTGAACCGCGGCATGGTGAGCCAATACAAGGAGGCGTTTCACGCGCCGTTGGTCACCTTCCACAGCAGCCGCCTTTTCTACGTTGTCGTCCGTCCAGCGCAGATCAAAGCGGGCCACACCTCGGCCGGGGAATTCGCAAAGCATACGAGCACCGTGAAAAAGAGATACCGCCTGTTCCAGGACCCGATCGGGCTGCTGTCGGACATGCTGATCGGCGTCGTGGACCTCGACGGCCATACCAACGTGGAATCCGGGTCCCTGATGGACAACCGCACTCCTGATGAGGTCACGGGGTGGGCCCAATTTCTGCTGAGGCAATGGCGGCAGGGGAACGCCATGGAATTCGTCGTCCCCGTGATGTGGGAGAACGCCGAATTAACGTTTCACTGCCCCCTGGAGGAAGGCTGGCGGCAAAAACTCGAATGGATGTAGACGAGATTTTCAAGGCTCCGATAAGTCCTCGCCTAAACTGACGTGACGCGAAGGACGCACAGTACTTGTCGAATCAGCGGACGGTGGCGATACGGCGGCGTCACCTGGGTAAACAGGATCAATGCGGCTGTCAGTGCGGTAACACGCATGCGCATCGAAAGTGGCGCTGCTCTGCTGCCTCCGACGAAGACCGGGAGCAAACAGTTCGAAGAGACGTTGCTTTCGGCGTTTGGGCCGCGATCATCTTAGGGGACCAACTTGCGGTCGCCTTGAACCCGGCTCCCCTGCAGAACACTAAAGAGGAGGCAAATACCCCGACAGGGAACAACCATGACATTGCTGTCACCATAAATATAGGAGAAAGAACATGCTGGCCATCGCGTGCATTCGCCCCGCAAACTCAGGATGGTCGCGCTATTTTCGGCTGGAACTGCTCGCCAACCACACTTGGAGAAAGACTGACAGCACAATGCCGGTCTGGCAGGCCGCTGCCGATCATACCGGCTCGTGGATCTACACGCGCCAAGGCAATCTCGTGCTTGTCTTGGAAGACAGCTCGGCTGGCGCTGTTGTCCTTCGACAAGTCCACTGGAATTGGCAGGCTTTAAGCCACAAGAGCGACGCAGCCCTGACCGGTAAGGGCCTGCTGAGGACTGCCGCCGGGGACACTGGCGCGCAGCTGGTGTGGGTGCTCGGCGATCAAGTGGTGGCCCATTACGAGTTTCCGCCCGACGAAATCAAGGGCCGCCGCCCCACACCGGCCCCGGACGCGCAGCCGGTCCCAACTCCCGCGCCGGTCGAAAGCCCCGTGGGCGACCTTTTCTCCATTCGCTGTCTCGGCGGAGGCAAGCTGAGCTTCACCGCGCCGAATAATCTCGGCGGCGGAAGCGCGGCGCCAGAATTCCTGGTCTTCGAAATCACCGACGTGCAGAACGGCCGAGTGGGCCGATACTGGTTCGCCGGCGTGGAACTTGGCCTCGGCGTATCAGTGCCCATGCCAGGCAGCTCGGTTCCGTCGCTTCCAGGTCCGCAAGGCTTCAGGGAAGGGCTCACGATTGTAGGCCCGGCCGGCAAGCCAACCCAATTCACGACCACGCGGCCGCAGCGCCTTGAGGACTTCGCAAACACCACCGGCACGCTCATGAGCAGCAGCGTTCGGATCGGCCAAATCGTAAGCGTGAGCAAGACTGGCCTTGGCTTTGAGGGCGATGCAATAGCTGCGCTGCCGGGATGCCGCACGACCGTGATCCGCGGAGCAGACGGCACTGACATTCTTCCCGTCGATCTGCCCTCGATCTCAACCGGCGGTGCTCGCGTAAACGTCTTCAGCGCCGCTAAGGGCCCTTTTGAACTCATCGACATTGTCAAAAAACGCTGAACTAAGGACTGCGGCAACAACAACTGCTTCACTTCATCCGCCAGCCAGAAGACAACCGAAAGTGGACAAAACTCCAGATGGCCCTATAATAGATGTGGTTTCCATTATCAGGGGAGACGATATCACACCACGCAATAACGGCAGATTTTCAAAATTCGCAAACTCCCTGTTATTTTCCCTGTTCTCAGGGAAAATGGTATTTTAGTAGGGCGCTGCCGATCTTTGAACGATTGGCGGTGAAGGTGTCGTTTTTGCCGCGATGCCATATGCAGATACGACAACCGTGTCGTGGCGATAACCACGATCGCCGGTTCGCGGCCTGGGAAATGGCTGAGTTAATGTTGCCGCTTTCCTAACGTCGCCGCGACACGCCCAGACCCATATCCCAGAACGCTTCATGCCTCGTTCGCCCGCATCAGCATTGCAAGTCCATCGCGCGAGGCGACCCGCGGCGTCCAGCCCAGGCTCATCAAAGCCCTGGGATCGGCAATCAGCGGGCCGGACAGCCGCTGGTATATCTCGTCGCGGCGGGCGGCGCGAAGCGCGACTTCGAGGAGGGCGGTGGGAAACGGAAAAACCTGCGGCCGGCGGCCGAGCCCACCGCGCAAAGCCGCAACGATTTCCGCGATTGTCAGCGCCTGGGGGTCGGCCGCAATGAAGACCCGCCGCAGCGTTCCCGGCGCTGCCAGCACGGCTTCGATTGCTGTCCCCAGGTTTTCCAGCGCGAGCAGCGAACGGCGCGCTGTGAAGCTTCCGAGCGGCAAGGGAAGGGGCGATCGCGCGAGGCCGATCAATTGCGCCATGTTGCCTTTGACGCCGGGCCCGTAGACCAGGACTGCCCGCAGGGCCACCCAGTCGAGGTCGAGTTCCGCAAGGCCGCGCTCTGCGGCGAGTTTGGAACGCCCGTATGCATCGGTTGGCCTCGGTTCCAGCGCCTCGGTCAAAACCGTATCGGCCGTCGGTCCGCACTGGGCGCGGATGGAGGAGAGAAATACGAAGCGCTTCACGCCGGCTCGCCGCGCCGCGCGGGCGAGCCCGATTGTCGCTTCCGTATTGAGCAGCCGGTAGTCGTCTTCGGGAACGCCGGACATCGCGTGGGCGAGCCCGGCCGAATGGACCACCGCATCCACTCCCGCCAGCGCCGCCGACATATTTTGCGGCCTGGCGAGGTCGCCGATCACGGCGCTCGCGGTCTCCATCGGCAGGGAGGCCGGCCGGCGCAGCAGCGCCCGGATACGGTATCCGCGCTTGGGCATTTCCCGCAGCAGGTATCGGCCTATGAATCCGGTAGCGCCAGTAAGTGCGAGCAGCATGTGGGGCCGTTTTGGTATCTTGCGCCTGTTGCTCAGTCTTGCAGCGCTGACGGACGCCTATCCCGGATTGCGCTGCGTTTCATCCGGGCTGCGGGCCAAAAAAAGCAGCCCCACATCATCCGGACCTGTGACATCTTGGTCCTGTGACATTTTGGTGAATGACATAGCGCAATTGCGACAACGCGAAAGGATGCCAAATAACAAATTAATCAAGATTGACGGGCCCGCAATGAAGGCAACCATTGTCCAGCAACTTGGCGAAACTGAAGTGCTGCTGCCGGCGCGTATTGCCGAAGGGCTCGCGGCGAATGGTCGGGCGAAGGCCCGCCTCGCCGCCTTGCAGGCTGTCGCGAAGCAGGCCACCCATCCGGCCGAAGCGCCCGAGGACCTTTCGGCGGAGTGCGCCGGCGCCGGCCTCGATGCGGCGGCAATTGGCGCGATGACAGCCGCTGCGCGGGCGATGAGTCCAGGCAGGATCACAGCGCCCGGGCTTGCCAAGCTCGTCCGCTCTCTCTTTGACGACGTCGGCGCAATGGTTGCAGCCGTGACCGCGGGAGACGAAGCGGCGGGTCAGGCGGCAGCCAACCGGCTGACGGCTCTGCAAGCAAGACTTCCAGCCGAATCCGATGAAGTCGAGGTTGGTCGCATAACCGAGCTCGCCGCGCTCCCGGCGGGCGCCGACAGCCTGCATCGCCTGGTCATGGATCTGCACAAGGCGCTCAACCGCCTTTCGGCAGCATGCGCGGAGGAGGACGTCGCGGGAGCTCGCGCGCACTCCTTGTTGCCCGAAGACAGGCCGCTCATCGCGGCGTTCATGCGCGGTCTCGACCGCACTCGCCACCTCAAGTTCGATCATCCGGGCCTCGATACCACCGCCGCACGCGCCGACTCGCGCCTGGTGATCCAGAACGATATCGGCGCGACCGACGCTCATGTTCTCGTGGTCGCCGTCGAGGCGATGAAAGTCACCGTCACTTACACCGACATCCACCGCGCTCGCGCCAGGTTCTTCGTCGCGTTGTTTGATCGCTTCCCAGTCGAGTGGAGCGGCCTTGGCCAGCGGAGGGCGAAGGGGCTTGCGGAGGGCGACACCTTCTATCTCGTCAGCGGTCGCTATGAGGCCGACTCTGAGAAGAGCCGCGAGGCATTTTTGGAAGCCATCGGCATGTCGGTCGTGTTTCTCATCGACTGGAACAAGGCGCGCAAGAGCCTGCGCAATCTTGTCGATGGCCAAAGCGCAACCCGCCTCCTCGACTGGGCGGCGCGTCATCGCGTCGGTCACCGCGCTTATCTCGAATATGGCGGGAGCGATCTGGTAGCCGCCGCGATCCGGCACGCAGCCCCGACGCGCATCGGTTTCGGCGAACAGCTTGCGGCGGTTCTCGGCTACGATATCGCAGTCGACTTCCTCAAGGCTGTGCTGCGCATCGCCACCGAGGGACTGCAGCACGGGCGATCGAGTCGTCTCGTGCGCGACATGATCGAAACCGAGCTGGTGCGGCATCTCGACCGCACCGACCGCGCGATGTTGGCGATCGTCATCCGGCAGCTTGGCCTTGCGCACGACATCGCGGTCAACATTGCGAGCGAAATTGCCGACCGGCCAATGGCGCCGGCGATCAGGGGCGGCGGGCGTGAGGAGTCCTCGCTGGCGCTGCGTGCGCGACGCATCGAGGAAAAGGCCGATCGGATCGCGGAAGATGCGCGCGCGATCGCCGAGCGAACGAATGCCAGCGCAGTTATTGCGCAGCTCATCGACACCGCCGAGCAAACCGTCGATGAGCTTGAGCAGGCGGCTTTCGTGGCCTCGCTGGCGCCTCCCGTCATCGATAAAAAATTTCTCGCCCCGCTCACCGAATTAGCGGACGCCGCCGTCCGCGGCGCCGAAGCCGCAGCATCCGGCATCGACGCCGCAACCGAAGTCGGCGAGGGCCGACGTGCCGACGTGGATGACGCCTTCGACGCCACACGGCGTTTGATCGACTTCGAGCACGCGGCTGACGACGCGGAGCGCCGCATTACCGGGCTCGTGCTGGGCAGCGGCGCCGGCAACGGCGGCGTCCTGATCCTCGAACTTGCGCGCGCGATCGAGCGGTCAACCGACCGCCTCGCTCATGTCGGGCATCTGCTCCGCGAGCACGTGATAGCGGATCTCGCCGCTTGATGACGGGAACCATAAATATTCGCCGCATCGGCGACGGCCACAGGCAAACGTGGCCGGACGACGAGGTTGGCTCCAAGGCGGCCAACCTCGCGCGCATGGCCGCGCTGGGGCTGCCCGTGCCGCCCGCATTCGCGCTGCCGATCGACGCCTGCGCCGGCGTGGCGGAAGGCGCCGGCAGCGCCGAGCGGGCGTTGGCCGAGGCCTTGAACGAAGACATTGCGTATCTGGAAACCTCGACCGGTACGAAATTCGGCGACCGCCGCCGGCCGCTCCTCGTTTCGGTCCGCTCGGGGGCGGCCGTGTCGATGCCCGGCATGCTCAACACCGTGCTCAATGTCGGCTGCACATCGGCGGCCACCCACGGGCTCATCAGGATGACCGGCAATCCGGGGTTCGCCTGGGACTGCCGGCGGCGCTTTCTCGAAGGATTTGCGGAGAATGTTCTCGGCCTCGATCCTTCTCCGTTTGCTGGGCAGATCGCGGAGGTCGTGAAAAGCGCCGGCGCCGCGAGCGAAAGCGATCTCGACGCTCAGGATCGTGAACGTCTTGCCGCCGCCCATGAAACTGCGATCGCCACATGCGGCGCCGAGGTCCCCGATGACGCCATGGGTGGGTTGATCGCTGCCGCGCGCGGCGTGTGCCGCTCCTTCTGGAGCGACCGCGCCCGCACCTACCGGAAGCTCCAGAATCTCGAGCACCTGAAAGGCACCGCCGTGACGGTGCAAGCCATGGTGTTTGGAAACCGCGGGAGGTCCTGTGGTTCCGGCGTGGCGTTTTCACGCGACCCGTCGACCGGCAACGCCGAGCCGGTAATCGATTTTCTGTTCGATTCTCAAGGCGAGGACGTTGTCTCGGGACGCCGAACGCCCCGCACTGAGGCGGCCATCGCCGCGGCGATGCCCGATGTTGCCGCGGAGCTGCGCGATGTGCTGTCGCGACTTGAACGCCACTTTGGCGATGTCCAGGACATAGAGTTCACCATCGAAGACGGCAAGCTTTGGGTGCTGCAGACGCGCGCCGCCAAGCGCACCCCGCGCGCCGCGCTGCGGTTCGCGGTCGACTTCGTGCATGAAGGCCTCCTATCTTCCGACGAGGCGCTACGGCGGCTCGAGGGTCTCGACCGTGCGGCGCTCGTGATCAATCGCTTTGCCGGGACCGCGCACGCGGCGGCTGGCGGCACCGGCGCTGCCGCCGGGGTCGCGGTCGGGCGCGCCGCATTCGATTCCAGCGCTGCGCAGCGGCTTGCACAAGATGGCGATCCGGTGATTCTGGTGCGCCGCGATACCACCACAGCCGACGTGGCAGGGTTTTCGGCCTCGGTTGGCATCCTGACAGCGGCCGGAGGCCGCACCGCCCACGCGGCCTTGGTGGCGCGCCAAATGGGCAAGCCGTGCGTCGTTGGCTGCGAAGCCCTGAGGATCGACGAGGAGAACCGGGAGGGCCGGCTTGGCGATGCGAGGATCGCAGAAGGAGATTGGATTTCGATCGACGGAGGCAGCGGCGAAGTGTTCCAGGGCCAACGCAATATCGTGACCGAACGGCCCGAGGCCGAGCTGCGCGAGCTTCACAGCTGGCATGCCGGCAGGCCTGCCTTCGGGAACACTGCGTGAGAACGGCGGCGGCCGCGGCGAGGCGGGGCCGGCGTTCAGCGCAGCCAAACCGGTGGAGAACGTTGCCGCGAGGCGCGGCCGATCCCCGATTTCACCGACCCTCAATCCGGGCTACACCAGCCTGCCATACCGGTGGAGGTAAATATGGGCGTATTGGTCAACGGCAAATGGACTGATGGCGAGCTTGCGCAGGAGACCGGCGAACGCGGTCAATTCCAACGGGTGGAAAGCCGGTTCCGCGAGCGCATCACGGCCGACGGCTCCTCGGGCTTCAAAGCGGAAGCTGGCCGCTATCACCTCTATGTGTCGCACGGCTGCCCGTGGGCTCATCGCACGCTGATTTATCGCGCACTCAAAAAGCTCGACGGAGTGATCTCGGTTGCCTATGCGGTCCCCGGCCTCAAGCAGCACGGCTGGACGTTCGAGGACGACCCCCGGTTTCCGGACTGCATCCCAGACACCGTCAACGGTTTCCACCACCTCCACGAAGCGTACACGGCAAGCGATGCGAACTACAGCGGCAAGGTCACCGTGCCCGCGCTGTGGGACCGCAAGACAAGCCGCATTATCAACAACGAGTCCTCTGAAATCATCCGCATGTTGAACTCCGAGTTCAATGCCTTCACGGGCGAGGCGACCGACTATTATCCGGCAGCCCTGCGGGCTGATATCGACGCAATCAACGAGCGGATCTACCGTACGGTCAATAACGGGGTCTATCGCTGCGGCTTTGCCAAATCCCAGGCCGCCTATGAAGAGGCTTACGACGAACTTTTCGCCACGCTCGATGAATTGGACGCGCGGCTGTCGCAGCGGCGCTATCTGTTGGGAAACCGGCTCACCGAAGCCGACTGGCGGCTCTACCCGACGCTCGTGCGATTCGACGTCGCCTATTTCTCGCTCTTCAAGTGCAACAAAAAGCGCATCGCTGACTATCCCAACCTGTCGAACTATATGCGCGAACTTTATTCCGTGCCGGGTGTCGCGGCCACAACGAAGCCGCGTTACTATGTGGTCAACTATTATTCGATCCTCAAGCTGAACCCGACCGGAATCATCCCGAAGGGAACGCCAATTGATCTCGGGCAGCCGCACGATCGCGCAAGGATTGCGGCGTGACGCGAGTTCGCAGAGGAGACCTGGCCGATTTCAGGTCTTGCAAATTATTCGTCTTCCCGAATCCGAGCCGCCGACCTGCCTACACGGCATCAACCAGATCGGCCGCGCCGGGGACGGCCTCTCCGGAGGGATGCGCAATCCCGCCCTCATGTTTCGCTTGCTGGCCGGGTTCTTGGTGCGGCGACATCGTCGTCCAGGTGATGATCTCGAATCGCCCATCCGCGTGTTCTGCAACCGCGGTACAGCTTTCGACCCAATCGCCGCAATTGATGTACGTGACGCCAAAGTCGTTGTGGATGATGGCGTGATGGATATGGCCGCAAATCACGCCATCTGCGGCATTGCGTCGGGCCTCGAGCACCAGGGTCTTCTCAAATTCACCGATGTAGTTGACGGCGTTTTTGACCTTGTACTTTGCCCACTGGGAGAGCGACCAGTAACCAAACCCGAAGCGCCGGCGAAGGTTGTTGAAAATGCGGTTAACCACGATCGCAACCGTGTAGGCATAATCCCCCAGGTGCGCGAGCCAGCGGGCCTGGGTCACCACGAGATCGAAATGATCGCCGTGGATCACGAGGTAGCGGCGGCCGTCGGCGCCGTAGTGGATATAGCGCTCCGCAACCTCGATGCCGCCAAAATGCGTGCCATAGTATTCGCGCAGAAATTCGTCGTGATTGCCCGGCACGTAGATCATCCGGGCGCCCTTGCGCGCCTTACGCAGCAGCTTTTGAACCACGTCGTTATGAGCTTGCGGCCAGTACCATGATGATCGCAGGCGCCAGCCGTCGACAATGTCGCCGACGAGATAAATGCTGTCTGCATCATGGTAGCGCAGGAAATCGAGAAGGAGCTCGGCCTGGCATCCGCGCGCGCCAAGATGGACGTCGGAAATGAAGAGGGCGCGAAAATGCCGCATGCCGCCTTCAGTCACGACTTTCAACCTCTCGCTTTCCTGACTGGCCCCACCTTTGCCTGACCGGGCCGAATCTTGAGTGGGTCGAAGCTTAGGGCGTGCGTATTGCGACTGAATGACAGACCGTCACAAGACTGTCACTCGAAACACCTATTGGCTGAGCCCCATGACAGGTTCGGCCGTTGCAGCCGCGTCGTTCTGCGGCATCGCGTTTGTGTTCCATATTGCGAGCATCATCATCACAGCTTCGCGATGCCGGCCGAGTCCGGCGGCACAATCGCCCCCCTCTCCCGTCCTTCCCCCGCTCGCGAGCGAGGAAAGGAACGGTGGCACGGCGCCGCCAGTGAGCATCGTGCGGCCGGTCTGCGGCCTCGATAATTTCCTCGAAGAGACGCTTGGCGCGTCGTTTGAACTTGATTACCCAAGATACGAAGTGATTTTCTGCGTCGCATCGACACGCGACCCCGCCATCGCGGTGGTGCAAAGACTGATCGCGGCTCACCCGCGATGTCATGCGCGACTCCTCGTCGGTGACGATTGCATCAGCCAGAATCCCAAGCTCAACAATTGTGTCAAGGGTTGGAGGGCGGCAAAACACGATTGGATCATTATGGCGGATTCCAATGTGTTGATGCCGCCGGATTATATCCGCCGCTTGCTTGCCGCTTGGAAGCCGGACACCGGCCTTGTTTGCTCGCCCCCCGTGGGCTGCCGGCCGGCGGGATTCTGGGCCGGGCTCGAATGCGCCTTCCTCAATACGTACCAGGTGCGGGCGCAGTATGTGGCTGATGCGCTCGGCCTCGGTTTCGCTCAAGGTAAGACGATGCTGTGGCGGCGGGCGGACCTCGAGCGGGCCGGCGGTATCGCGGCGCTGGGCGCTGAGGTCGCTGAAGATGCGGCCTCGACGAAGATTGTGAGGGCCGCCGGCCTGCGGGTGCGGCTCACAGCGCCGCCTTTCCAACAGCCGCTCGGCCGGCGCGGCCCGATAGAAGTGTGGCGGCGGCAAACCCGCTGGGCGCGATTGCGCCGCGCAAGTTTTCCGCTCTACTTCGTGCCTGAGATCCTCGGCGGAGCCTTCTTCCCGCTCATCGCCGCCGCATATGCGGCGTCCGCAACCGACGTATCGGTCTTTGCGACGGTCGCGCCTCTTGCCCTCGTGTGGTACGGCGCCGAAATCGCGCTGGCGAAAGTGGCGCAGTGGCCGCTACCCGTGTTCTATGCGCTTGCAGCTTTGCTGCGCGACCTGCTCCTTCCGATACTTTGGCTCGACGCGTGGATCGGCACCGATTTCGTCTGGCGCGGCCACCAGATGAGCATTGCGGCCGATTCGTCGACGCCTTGAGCGATGCCGGGGTTGCCCGCTTCCATCGATCGGAGGAATCGCTCGTAAGGTGGGGCGCCCTACTTTGCCTGCCCGCCGGCGCTTCCCTGCCGCCGTCTCTCAATGGAAGGGGCCGTGGCGCGGGCATTGCGCGCGTGATCGCGCCGCAGTCAACTCAGACGGCAAATATCACTCTATCTTAATGTGCGCTTCAGCAATCACCTTGCCCCACAACCTGGTCTCCTCCGTAAAGAACCTCGCGGCGTCCGCGGGTGAACCGATCATCGGCTCAAGCGTGAGCCGGGCGAGGCTTTCGGCGACGTCGGGCTTTCTCAGGCTGTCGACAACGTCGCGGTTGATCTTCTCGGCCAGTGCGGGCGGCGTTGCGGGCGGCGCTACGATCGCAAACCAGGTGACTGAGCGAAAGCCCGGCAATCCGGATTCCGCAAGCGTCGGCGCCTCGGCAGCGACCGGCGAGCGCTCGGCGCCGCCGACGGCAAGAATTTTCACCTTGCCGGCGCGATACATCGGCACCGAGGTGGTGAGGGTGTCGAAGAACATATCGATATGGCCTGCGATAACATCGTTCAGCGCAGGCACCGCGCCGCGATACGGGACATGCACCATCTTGATGTTGCCGAGCACTTCGAGTTGACTTGCTGAGAGGTGCGCAGTCGAGCCCGCCCCCTGCGAGCCATAGGTCAATGTGCCGGGATGCGCCCTCGCGTAGGCAATCAGCTCTCCGATATTGTTGGCTGGCAGGTCGTTCCTCACCACCAGGGCGTTCGCGACCTTCGCAAGCAGAGCGACGGGCACGAAGCGCAGCGGGTCGAAAGCAAGATCGCGATAGAGGAGGTGAATGAACGTAACCTGCGCCGGCGGGCTTACCATCAGGGTGTAGCCATCGGGCGCCGCGCGAAAAACCTGGGCGGCGCCCAGCACCATGCCGCCGCTGATGTTTTCGACGATCACCGGCTTGCCCCACGTGCGCGCAAGCTCGTCGGCCATGATCCGAGCGAGCGTGTCGGTTGTCGAGCCGCCGGCCGCGGGAACGACAAGCTTGACCGTCCGCGAGGGGAAGGGCGGCGCAAGAGCCTCCTGCGCGCAAACCGAGGCGGCGTTGCTGATCGCAATGGCGGCGAGCGCAATCGCGGCGATGCGCTGCATTGCTACGATCATGTTGTCGCTCCGGTGCTCATGACTCGCGCCTGCCGTTGGCCGCCGCACTCCCGCGCGGCGTCGCTGAAGCATAGCCTTCCGCAACATCGCGGTCGATGGCGCGGCGGTCGCGCAAGCGGGGGTCGCCATAGCCGCCGCCCCCGGCAGACTGCACCAGGAAACGCTCCCCGGCCTTCATCTCGTAGCGCCCCGATGCCGGCGCTTCGAGCTCGTCGGGGCCGCCGAGCCGCACCACGAAGCGGCTGCGTCCGCCCGGCCGCCCGCCGGCAAGCCCCTGCGGAGGAAAGCGGGATTTGTCGAATCGCCGGATAACCGTCGCGTCCGCCAGCAGCTCATATTCGCGCCGCATGCTTAAGCCCCCGCGCCACTGGCCGGCGCCGCCGGAATCCGGCACAAGATCAAACCTCGTAATCCGGCATGGAAATTCTGCTTCGAGAATTTCGATGGGCGTGATGTGCAGATTACTCAAATGCGTGGCGGTCGCCGAGGCGCCGTCATAACCGGCGCCGCCCCCATAGGCCGAGCCGATAATCTCGTATTGCATGGTCGATTGCCCAGGGCGGCCCTGCCGCCAGGCAATGCTGAGCGCGCTCGATGAGCCGGCGTTGGCGACCGCACGAGCAGGATGAAATTTGGCGAGCGCCTCCAGGATAACGTCAACCAGCTTGAGATTGACCATCTGGTAGTTCGAGACCGCCGCCGGCGGCTCGGCATTCACCACCGTGCGCGGCGCGAAGACGAGGCGCACCACATCGCGCATGCCATCGTTGAAGGCAAGCTTGGGATCGAGGCACCCGATCAGGCTGTAGAACACGCAGGCCTCCACCATCGCCGGGCGCAGGTTCACCGGCCCTGCCGCCTGGGGGTCGCTCGCCGAGAAATCGAATGTCACGACGCCGTTTTCGACCTTAACCGCGAGGGCGAGCCTGATCGGCCGGTCAACCACGACGCCATCGCTGTCGAGAAAGCCTTCCGCCGACGCCGTCATGCCGCTCGGCAGCTTCGCAATGGCCGCGCGCAGCCCCTCGGCGGCAGCTTTCAGGATGGCGGCAAACGCGTTGCACAGCGCCTCCGCGCCGAACCGCGCGCACAATTCTTTCACACGGGCGGCGCCCATCTCCGTGACCGCGATCTGCGCGTTCATATCGCCGCGAACCAATGCCGGCTGCCGGCTGTTGCCGAGGATCAGCCGTTCGATGTCCGGCAGCGGCCGACCCGCCTCCCGGATCTTGATCGGCGGGATCAGCAGGCCTTCCTGATACATCTCGGTGGCGTTAGCGGAGGTCGAGCCAGCAACGGCGCCGCCGAGGTCGGCCTTATGGGCGATTGAGCCTGCAAACGCGACGATCTTTCCATCGGCGAAAACCGGCGCTACGAACGCCATGTCGGACACGTGAGGAAGCCCGCCCTCATAAGGATGATTGGAGACGAACACGTCGCCGTCGCGGATGCCCCCGCCGCGCCCTCCCCCGCTGGCCGCGGAGGGAGAGGAGGGGGGCGAGTCGGGCGAGTCAAATGTCCCGTAGACCTCAAGAATGCGGCCTACCAGGTGGCGATAGACCGGCGCGTGAAAGAACATAGGCGGCGCCACGATCAGGCGGCCCTCGCGATCGAGGATCACGCAGGAGAAATCGCGCGATTCACGGATGATGGTGGAATAGCCTGAGCGGTAAAAATGATAATGCATTTCTTCCACCAGGCTGGCGATCTTGTTGCGCAGAATTTCGACCGTGACGGGATCCAAGGTGGTGCTCCTTCCTCCTCCAGCATTACCAGTGGCAGGGCGATCCCTGGTGGCGCCCGTTGCGCGTTGCCCATTCCTGACGGGATTGGCTGGACCATCTTACGACAGGGCCTGCTCCTCATGGTGTCATTGCCCGGCTTGAACGGGCAATCCGGAAACCCCGGCAGGGCGTTACCGGACGGCGCGGCCAAGCCGGACGACGACAACTTAGGAGCCGGTCAACCTGATCGAAAAATGCGCGAGGCCGGCCAGTAGTCAGCCGGTAATGGGTGACCACGAGGTCGCCCTATGTCATGCATTAACATCACTGGAACGAGCTCCATGGACGCCAAACATCCAACACTTGCGGTCGACTGCGTCGTGTTCGATCCGCGCGGCCGGCTGCTGCTTATTCGCCGCAAGCATCCGCCCTTCGGTGGTCAGTATGCGCTGCCCGGCGGATACGTGGAATATGGGGAGACCACCGAGCATGCCGCCGCCCGCGAGCTCGCGGAGGAGACCGGTCTCGTCGCGGCCGACGTCTCGCTGATTGGAGTTTACTCCGATCCCAACCGCGACCCACGGGGGCACGTGGTGAGCATCGCCTACCGGGTCGCAGTCACGGCCTACGATCTCCGTGCCGGGGATGATGCCGCCGACGCGGAGTTCGTCGCAAATTGGGAAGCCCTCGATCTCGCTTTCGATCACCGCAACATCGTGAACGATGCTCGGCGCAAGGGCTCGTAGAGCGGCAAAGGCGCAGCCGAAATCGGCTGTTGCCGATTTCGGCCCTATCGACTGCAGAAGTCGGGCAGGCCGGACTTCGGTGCGCCGCGCCCACCAACGCCCGGCCTTTCGAGGGTTGGTGGGCACTCGGAGCCTGTCATCGGGCCGCTGAAGCCCAAACCCGTTGGCTTTGCCCACGAAAAAAGATTAACTCGCCCGCAGGGTGGGTTTCGCCGTGTGCAAGCATCCTGCGGTCCTCACGAGACTGAGACTAGCGCGTTCCGTACTTGCGCTGCATTTCCGCGAAGAACTCTTGGCTCTTCAAATCGTCGAGAATGCCTTCATCGACGTAGTCGTCGAGGTTGCGGCTTTTCAACGTGGCAAACTGGTCGATGATGTTTTGCTCGCCCGGCCGGGACAGTTCGAGATTGACGGGCGATTGCTGCTTGAAGTCGTTGTAGCTCGTATCGAGGATCTTCGTCTCGACGATCCTCGCCTCCCGGGCCAGCACCTCCTTGGCGCGTTTCTCATCGGTCAAAGCCAGATAGTTGCCCTCGATTGAGGCCTTGAGAAACCGCATCAGCACATCGCGGCGGCTTTGGAGAGAGCCTGCCTTCACGACGATGCTGCTGAACAGCCATGGGATCTTGTCGACGGCAAGATCAGCCATCGCGGTGAGGCCCGCCTCGCGGGCAAGGCTCGCTACGGGCTCGTTGATCGCGGTGCCTTTGATCTCGCCGGACTTGAGAGCTTGCAGGCGCTGCATGCCGCCGCCGTACTCCTTGAGGACCACGTCGTCCCGCCGCATGCCGAGGCGGGAGAGCGCCAGCGTGACGGTGGAATCGCTCTCCGAGCCGAACGCGCTGACGCCGACAACGCCGCCCTTGAGGTCGGCTGCGCTCCGAATACCGGGGGCGACAAAGAATGTGAAGCGGATGACGTTGCTGAGCGACGCGATGGCGCGCAGATCGCCGCCGCTCTGGTTGAGCTTGATCACGGAGGACAGTCCGACATGCATGGCATCGATGCGGCCAGATTGCAGTTCCTGCGCGCCGCGGCTGCCGCCGTTCATGTTGATGATTTCCACGTCGAGACCTTGCGCCGCGTAAAACCCTGCGGCCTGCGCCATCCATAGGGCCAGCACCGTGTTCACGGGCTCGGAGATGCCGACCTTGAAATGCGTCATCTCTGCCGCAGCCGTCGGGCTTCCCCAGCCGGAGAGCAGGAGCGCCAGGGCGGCAAGCTGCCCGCGCAATCCGCGTCGATGTTCATTGCGGTGTCTCGTTTTCATGTCGGGTTCCTCCCGATGAGCCGGCTGTTGTTATGCGCGAGGGCCGCAGAGGCAGCGGCCGTGCCGGACGCGCCTGCCCGCAGCGTGGCAGCGTCATCTTGTCGATGATCGTCAACCGTCTTATGCTCAATCGCGTCGCGTTTCACAGTCGGCACGCTCGCCGATTTCCAAACCCGCCACGAGCGCACCATCATGAAATCTGGGAGGTTAGCATGAAAAGGACGATGTTGGGATTCGCTGCCGCCATTTGCCTGGTCACCCCCCTTGCGGCGCAGAGCAACGAGCCGCAGCCGAGCTGCAAGATGTGCCCGGGGACCTACATCCCGCTTGAGGAGCTGCAGGCTTATACCAAGAAAGCGATCGCTGAGAACCGGGTCGATCAACAGGTGCGCGACGTCGACATCGGCAAAGCCCACATCGGCATCGGCATGGTGCATCGGGGCAAGCTGGACGCGCCGGCGCCGAATTCGGTTGCCGAGCACGATCTCGTCAGCGAGGTCTATCACATTATCGACGGAACGGCCACGCTGGTGCTTGGGCCCGATATCGCCGACATGAAACGCCGTCCTGCGACCGCGGAGACCGTGCGCCTGTTCAATGGCCCCGGCAACAACGGATCGACGATTCGCAATGGCGTGACTTATCACCTCAAGCCCGGCGACGTGGTGATCATTCCGGCCGGCACCGGGCATTGGTTCACGAAGATCGACGATCACATCGACTACGTGATGGTCCGCATCGATCCCGATAAGGTGACGCCGGTCAGGGACGAGGCAGAGTCTCAGGCGTATCTGAAAACGACAAAGTGACACGACGGACTTTTTCAAAGGGCGGGAGCGCACCCCTCCCGAAAAGCCGGAGGGTAAGTGGATTTCGCTCGCTTTGAATCACCTGACGGGTCGTCGCCGGGCTGCTCCCGGCGGCCCCGGATAGAAAGGCACCGAGTGGGGAAATCACTGGCGGCGTTCTCGCCTCACCGAGCGAACGCCGCGGAGTTTACGATCGGGCCGGCCAGAGGCCGGACCCGGTGGCCATTGCGCCCTACATCGGCTTCGCAGCCAAAACCTTAAGCGCGTAGAGCGCCTCCAGGGCGTCGCGCGGCGACATCTCGTCGGGATTGAGGTCCGCGAGCGCCTTCACGATCGCATCGGCGGCCCGGTTGCGAGGCGCCGGTGCGGGCCGCGCCGCGGCAGAAAACAGTGGCAAATCATCGATCAGGCGATGCGACGGCGACAGGCGATCCTGAGCTTCAAGCTCGGCCAGCACTTGCTTCGCCCGCTCGATTACGGCAGCCGGAAGGCCGGCGAGCTTGGCGACCTGGATGCCGTAGGAGCGGTCGGCCGCGCCGGGCACCACCTCGTGCAGGAATACCACGTCGCCGTGCCATTCCTTCACCCGCACGGTCGCGTTGAACAGCCGTTTCAGCCTGGTCGCGAGCGCCGTCAGCTCGTGAAAATGGGTCGCGAACAATGCGCGGCAGCGGTTGGTCTCATGCAGGTGTTCGATCGCCGCCCAGGCGATCGACAGCCCGTCGAAGGTTGCGGTCCCGCGCCCGATCTCGTCGAGAATGACAAGCGAGCGCTCGCTGGCCTGATTGAGGATCGCAGCGGTCTCGACCATTTCCACCATGAAGGTCGAGCGTCCGCGGGCGAGATCGTCGGCGGCCCCGACGCGCGAGAACAGGCGGTCGACGACGCCAATGCGCGCCTGCTTCGCCGGCACGAAGCTGCCCATCTGGGCGAGCACCGCAATAAGCGCATTCTGGCGCAGATAGGTCGACTTGCCCGCCATGTTGGGGCCGGTGACGAGACAGATGCGCCCTGTCCCCACGCTTCCCTCCCCCGCTTGCGTGGGAGGGTTAGGGAGGGGGCCGGAGGAAAGAAGACCGGGGGCCGGAGGAGGGTAGGGAGGAGGCGGAGGCGACAGGTCGCAATCGTTCGCGACGAACGGCCCGCCGTCGCGGGCGAGCGCCTGCTCCACGACTGGATGGCGTCCGCCGGCAATGACGAAGTCGCGGCTCAAGTCGACTTCAGGCCGCACATAACTGCGCTCTGCCGCAAGGGTCGCCAGCGCCGCCGCCACGTCGATGGCGGCGAGCGCTTCGGCAGCAGCCTTGATGTCTTGGGCAGCCTGCACGGCCTGGGCAGCAAGGCGATCGAAGATTTCGAGCTCCATGCCGAGCGCTCGGTCCGCAGCGCTGGCGATCTTGGCTTCGAGCTGCGAAAGCTCGGCGGTGGTGAAACGAACCTGGCCGGCTAGGGTCTGCCGGTGAATAAATGTGGCGTTCCAGGGAGCGCCCATCAGCTTGTCGCCATGCTGCGCCGTCACTTCGACGAAATAGCCGAGCACGTTGTTGTGCCGGATTTTCAGCGTCCTGATCTGGGTCTCTTCGGCATAGCGCGCTTGCAACGCCGCGACCACGCGCCGCGACTCATCGCGCAGCGCGCGGGTCTCATCGAGGATCTCGTCGTAATGCGCGCCGATGAATCCGCCGTCGCGCCGCGACAGCGGCAGGTCGTGGCCGAGCGCGGCGGCAAGCTCGGCGGCGATGGCCGGATCTGGCCGCCGCAATGAGGCGGCAGCGTCGGCGATCTCGGCGACCTGCGGCGCTGCGCCGAGCCGTTCCGCGAGTTGCGCGGCGGCGTCGAGGCCGTCGCGGATCGCAGCGAGATCGCGGGGCCCGCCGCGTCCCACCACGAGCCGGGCCAGCGCACGGGCGAGATCGGGCGCCGCCGCGAGCCGTGCGCGAACGTCGGCGCGCAAATCGACTTCGCTCACAAAGAGGCCCACCGCATCGAGGCGGCGGTTGATCACGGCCGGATCCGTCAGCGGCGCTGCGAGCCGCTGCGCCAGCAGGCGGGCGCCCGCGACCGTGACGGTGCGATCGATCGCGGCGATCAGCGAACCGCGGCGCTCGCCGCTCTGGCTGCGCATCAGCTCAAGATTGGCGCGCGTCGAGGCATCGATGGCGAGCGTCGCCCCTGCGGCCTCGCGGGCCGGCGGCGACAGCGGCGGCCTCTTGCCGAGCTGAGTGCGCTCCACATAGGTGACGCAGGCGGCGGCCGCGGTGAGTTCAAGCCGCGACAGTGGCCCGAAGACGTCGGCGGTCGCCACCGCGAAATAGGCCGCGAGACGGCGCTCCGCGCTTGCCCCGTCGAACACGTCGCGGGTCAGCGGCGTCACCGCCGGCAGCGAGCGCCACAGCGGCGCAAGATCCGCATCATCATAGAGCGCATCCGACATGATGATCTCGCCCGGTTCGAGCCGGGCAATCTCGGCCGGCAGGCCGCTGCGGTCGCACGTGGAGATGCGGAATTCGCCGGTCGAGATGTCGAGATAGGCGAGCGCGAAGGCGCTGTCGGCATCGGTCGCGCCGCGTTTCGAGCGGGCGATGGCGACGAGATAGTTGTTGCGCCTGGCGTCGAGAAGGGAGTCCTCCGTCAGGGTTCCGGCCGTGACCAGGCGGATGACGTCCCGCTGGACCACGCTCTTTGCGCCGCGCTTCTTCGCCTCGGCCGGGTCCTCGGTCTGCTCGCATACCGCAACGCGATGACCTTGCGCGATGAGGCGATGGAGGTATTCGTCGGCGCGGTGCACCGGCACGCCGCACATCGGAATATCCTGCCCGCGATGCTTGCCGCGCTTGGTCAACACGATGCCGAGCGCGCGGCTCGCCACCTCGGCGTCCTCGAAAAACAACTCGTAGAAATCGCCCATCCGGTAGAACAGGAGGTAGCCCGGATTGGCGGCCTTGATGTCGACGTACTGCTCCATCAGCGGCGTGACGCGCTGCTCCTCGCCCGGCGGCGGCGCGGGCGCGAGGTCAGCGGGAGCGCGGGACGGGGCGGCATCCATGGCGCGACGCTAGAGCATTTTTGGCGCGAGATGTGAAGCGGTCCGGCGGAGAAAATGTGGTGGACGTAGGATGGGTTGAGCGCAGCGAAACCCATCCGCTCATTCGCCTCGGACCGGTGGACGAAGGCTCTCTCGTCCGCCGAGTTTCGGCTGCTCGAAGGGTAAGCCGCAGCAAAACCCCATTGCGCGTCGCCACACGCAACGTGGCCGCTGATGGGTTTCGCTGCGCTCAACCCATCCTACACAGGCCCGCGCGCGCCTCTACTTCACAAACCTCTTCCCCGTAATCTTCTCCAAATTCCGATAGAAAATCTTCTCCTGCACGTCCTTCGGCAGATTGAGCGAATCCAGTATGCGCAGCGTCTCGCGGATATAGCCCGTCCCCTTCTCGGGATCGAACGGGCAGTCGGAGGCGAACAGCACCTTTTCGGTCGGGTAGAACGCGAGCCCGCACACGGTCGCGGCGTCGGCGCCGAAGACGGCGGTGTCGGCGTAGAAGTTCTCTTTGAAGTAGTCGAGCGGGCGTTTCTTCAGGCTCTTGCGCAGGCTGACGTAATCCTCGTCGGAGGTGCGGGCGCCGAGCTGGTCCCAGCCGGGGCCGATGCGGCCTTCGAGCATCGGCACGATGCCGCCGAAATGGTGGACGATGATCTTCAGGTCCGGGTGGCGGTCGATGATTTTCGAGAACACGAGGCGCGCCATGGCAGTCGCGGTTTCGTACGACCAGCCGAACGTCCACCAGATTTCATAGAGCGATTTCGTCTCGTCCACATAGTCGGGGCGCGCGGCGGTGCGCGCCGGGTGCATCCAGACCGGCTTGTCGAGCGCCTCCATTGCCGACCAGAATTCCTCGTATTGCGGCCGGTCGATCGGCGTGCCGTTGACATTGGTGAAGATCTGCACGCCGCAGGCGCCAAGATCGCGGATCGCGCGCTGCGCCTCCTTCACGGCTGCGGCCGGAGAAGCGAGCGAGACCTGGGCGACGAAGCCCGGAAACTGGTCGGCGTGCTGGCGCACGATTTCGGCAAAGCCATCGTTGATCAGGCGGCAGAGGTCGTCGAGTTGACCGCCGCTGGCAAAGTTCTCAAGGGGCGGCATCGGGTAGGACAGGATTTGCGCGTAGTCCGGGAACAGGGCGACGATGCGGCGCCGCTCGTCGAGGTCGAACAGGCACGGCACGCCGCGCATGCGCTTGCCGATGTCGGTGCCCGCCCCGGGAATTTTTTCGACCGCTTCGGCGAAGCGCTTCGGGATGAAATGGGTGTATGCGTCGATGCGCATGGAACATTCTCCGGACATAAGGCCGCGGCGCGGCGAAGATGTTGCGATCAAGGCGGGGGCAGACTTCGACCGCGAAGGGGCACGCAGAGCAGGCAGATGTCAAGGGATCCTGACCTCTGCGCTGTCCCGCCGACCTGGCCGGTCTCGGCAACGCTGTGTCGCCCGGATAAGGGACCGCATCTTTGCTGTCCCGCAATCCGGGGACGCCGCAGGAACTCCGCTCCCGGATTGCGCGGAGTTTACCATCGGGCTGGTGGCTCCATCCGGGCTACAGGGCCGGCCTGACAGGCTCCAGCCCGTTGCGGATCAGCACGGGCGCGAGCCGAGGTTCGGCCAGATGGGAAATCAGCTTCCCGGCCGCATCCGGATTGCGCGCTGCACGAAAAATTCCCGCCGCGAACACCGAGATCCTCTGCACTTCATCCGGCAAAGGCCCGACGATGTCGATGCCTTTCACCGGCATCAATTCGCTGATCTGCTGCACGGCCAGCTCAGCTTCGCCGCGGGCGACAACTTCGCCGATATAGCCGTCGCGAATATGGGCCTTGCGGCGCACTTCATCGGCGATGCCGAGCCGCTCGATCACCTGGGCGAAGTGAACGCCGCTGGCGCCAAGCCGCGTGAAGGCGATCGACTTCGTCTCCAGGAGCGTGCGGCGCAGCGCAGCGACAGTGCTGATATCGGGTTTCGGCGCGCCGGCCCGCACCGCCAATCCGACAGCCGATTGGGCAAGATCCGCGGTGCCGCCAGGAACGATGATACCGTCGCGCAGGAGCCGATCGATGGCCTCGCGGGTGATGATGGTCATATCGGCAGTCGCGCCGTCCGCGATGAGGTTGAGCACTGCATTGGTCGACTTGTAGGTCGCCGCGAAGGAGAGCCCGGTCAGCGCGTGGAATTCGTCCGCGATCTCAAGGAGCACCCCGCGCAATGCAAGTGTGCTGAGCACGTCGATCGAAGTCGCGGCGGCGTCGGTTGCGATCACCTTGAGCGTCCCCCTTCGGCTTGAGGTCATTGCGCTGCGGCCAATGAGCGCGTCCGTCCCACCCTCGCTGTCGCCCGGGTCGAGCGCAAGCGAAACCGGGGGCCGCCGCGCCGACAGCGTGGCCCCGGATTTCGCTTGCGGTCAACGGGCCACAGGAGAGGGGGCGGCCGATGTCCAGGGTGGCGACATTCTCTGACTTTCGCGGTAAGTTATCGTTCGATGAAAAACGTCATCGCGGAGCACAACAAGGAGGAAATGCCGTGACCATATCGCGACGCAACATGCTGTCGGCGGCGCTGGCTGCGCCGGCCCTCATTGGATCGGCGCGCATGGGCTCGCTTGCGGCGGCTCAGACGCTTAAGATTTCGCATCAATTCCCGGGCGGCACCATCGACGAAGGCGACTTCCGTGACCGGCTGTGCAAGAAATTCGCCGTCGAACTCGAAAAGCGCACCAACGGCGCCGTGACGGCGCAGGTCTATCCCAATTCCTCATTGATGAAAACGGTGGCGCAATTTTCGGCGGTGCGGAAAGGCGCGCTCGACTTGAGCCTCTATCCGATCTCTTATGCTGGCGGCGAATATGCCGAGCTCAACATCGGGCTTATGCCCGGGGTTGTCAGCTCATATGCGCAAGGCGCGGCCTGGAAGACCTCCGCGGTGGGGCAGAAGTTCAGCGCCTTCCTGGCCGAAAAGGGCGTCATCATCCTGTCGTGGGTCTGGCAGGCAGGCGGCGTCGCGAGCCGCAACGCGCCGATCGTCAATCCGCAGGACGCCAAAGGATTGAAAATCCGCGGCGGCAGCCGCGAGATGGACATGGTGCTGCAAGCCGCGGGCGCCACCACCTTGACGACGCCGTCGAACGAGCTTTATGCGGCAATGCAGACGGGCGCCTGCGACGCCTGCATCACGTCATCGACCAGCCTCATCTCGTTCCGCCTCGAGGAAGTCGCCAAGAGCCTGACCACGGGACGCGGCAAGTCCTATTGGTTCATGCTCGAGCCGCTGATCATGTCGAAGCAGATCTTTGACGCCATGCCGAAGGCGCAGCGCGACATCGTCATGGCGCTCGGCGCCGAGCTTGAGCAGTTCGGCACCAAGGAGGCGATGGCCGACGACCAGAAGGTCGCCGAGGTCTACGCCAAAAAGGGCGCCAAAGTCGCCGATCTCGACGAAGCGACTGTCGAAAAATGGCGGGCTATCGCGCGCGATACCGCCTGGAAGGACTACGCCCGCAAGACCGCGCTTTCGGCCGAGTTGCTGAAGCTTGCCGAAGAAGTGCACGTGTCGTAAGCGTCGCGATGAGCGCTGGGCATCGTAGGGCGGGCAACGCGAAGGGCGCCCACCCAAAAGCCACGGCTTGGTGGGCACGGCGCGCAAGAGCGCGCCTTTGCCCACCCTACAAATGATCCCTGCCTATGGTTCACACGCTTGACGCGATCGAGACCTCCCCGGCAATGGCCGGCGGCCCGGCCGCCCGCGTGCTCGCGCTGGTCAATCGCGCGATCGTCCTGGTCTCGTCGATTGCCCTCGTCATCGCCTCGTTTGTCCTCACTTACAGCGTCGTGAGCCGCTATTTTCTGCACCTTTCGACCGATTGGCAGGATGAATTGTCGGTGTTCCTGATCGTCGGCGCCGTATTCATGTCATCCGCCTCGATCCAGGAGCGGCGCGGGCACGTCGCCATCGAGGCGATCGTCGGCCTGCTGCCGGCGCGCGTCAATCGCGTGCGGCAGATCATAGTGGATGCGACGAGTTTCGTGTTCTGCGCGTTTTTTGCCTGGAAGTCGTGGCTGCTGTTGGCTGAAGCCTGGACCGAGAACTATCATTCGGAATCCACGTGGGGGCCGCCGTTGTGGATCCCCTATTCGCTGATGACGGTCGGCATGACGCTCCTCGCCGTCGAGCTCGCGATGCAGATTTTTGTCGCGCTGACTTCTTCTCGCGCTGACGCCGCCAAGGCCGCCTGAATGACGACCACGACCATCGGGCTCCTTTACGGCGGCGCCACGCTCCTCGTCATGTTCGCTGGCATGCCGATCGCCTTCGCGCTGGGCGCGGTCGCAACCGTGTTCATGATCGTCTTCATGCCGGCCGCTTCGGTCGATACCATCACGCAGAACGTGTACGAGGAGATGGCGTCGATCACGCTCCTGTCGATTCCGCTCTTCATCCTCAAGGGCTCGGCGATCGGCCGCTCCCGCGCCGGCGCGGACCTCTACGGCGCGATCCATGCCTGGATGCATCGCATTCCGGGCGGGCTCGGCATCGCCAATGTGTTCGCCTGCGCGCTTTTCGCCGCCATGGCCGGGTCGTCGCCGGCGACCTGCTCAGCGATCGGCTCAGCCGGTATTCCTGAAATGCGCAAGCGCGGCTACTCGGGCGGCTTTGCGGCCGGCATCATCGCGGCCGGCGGTACGCTCGGCATCTTGCTGCCGCCGTCGATCACCATGATCCTCTATGCGGTGGCGGCCGAGCAATCGCTCGGCCGCCTATTCCTTGCCGCGATCGGCCCGGCGCTGCTGCTTGTCGTTTTGTTCGCGGGCTATACGGGCTGGCGGTTCCGGTTCGAATATCGCGCCGCTTTGGCGGCGCACAAGCGCTCCGGCGTGACGTCCGAACTGCTTCGCCCCGACGAACTGACCCTGCGTGACCGCTTCGAGCTGCTGCCGCGGGTTTTGCCCTTCGTCATTCTGCTGACCGGGGTGATGATCGCGCTCTACGGCGGCTTTGCCACGCCGTCGGAAACTGCCGGTCTTGGCGCGGTTCTTGCTCTCCTTCTGATCGCATCGATCTACGGCGTCTGGAGGGCCCGCGATCTCGCCCCTATCCTCACGGCCACGCTGCGCGAATCGACCATGCTGATGCTCATCATCGGCATGTCGCTGCTTTATTCCTATGTCATGAGCTACCTGCATATAAGCCAATCGACCGCGGAGTGGATCGTGTCGCTCAGCCTTTCGCGCTGGGTTCTGCTGGCCTCCATCCTGGTGATGGTGGTGGTGCTGGGCTTTTTCCTCCCGCCGGTGTCGATCATCCTGATGACTGCTCCGATCATCCTGCCGCCGCTCAAGGCGGCGCATTTCGATCTCGTCTGGTTCGGCGTCATCATGACGATCGTGATGGAAATGGGCCTGATCCATCCCCCGGTCGGCCTCAATCTGTTCGTCATCAAGAGTATCGCTCCCGACATACCGCTGCGGGATGTGATCTGGGGCGTCGTCCCGTTCGTTGCCCTTATGATTTTTGCCGTTGTGATATTATGTATATTTCCGGAAATCGCGACGTGGCTGGCTGCGGCCGTAATGGGCGGATGAACCGGGCGGTAAGATGAATACTTCTTTTTTCGGCGAATTGCTGCAGGCGATCTCTGAGCGCGGACGCTCGCTGCTCGACCGCGCCCGGGCGCGCGAGCGGCGGGACACCCTCACAGAGACGACCGAGAATCTCGCCGATCTGTGCGAGGAGCTGTTGTCAAACCGGGGCGAGGCGTCGGGAGTTGCGCTCGCGCGCGAGATCCTTGCGCGCTACGACGATCTGACCATCGGTCCCCGCATTGCGTTTTTCGAGGCGCTGGCGACCCGCTTCGGCGCCGATCATACCAGGATCAACGCTGCTATTGAGGCATGGCGAAACAAGCCGTCCGATGTGGCGGCCGCCGAGCTCCATGCGGCGACCGAGCCGCGACGGCTGGAACTGCTGCGCCGCCTCAATCTCGCACCCCAGGCGACGCGTACGCTGGTGGAGATGCGCGGCCAGCTGCTCGACACGCTGACGCGCCGGGACGACCTCGCGGCTGTCGACGCCGATTTCGCCTACCTGTTCTCGACCTGGTTCAACCGCGGATTCCTGGTGCTGCGCCGGATCGACTGGTCGACGCCGGCTGTGATCTTGGAGAAGATCATCCGCTACGAGGCGGTGCACCAGATCCGCGATTGGGTTGATCTGCGCGCCCGCATCGACTCGCCGGATCGGCGCTGTTACGCGTTTTTCCATCCGGCCCTGGTGGACGAGCCGCTGATCTTCGTCGAAGTGGCGTTGACCAGGGAAATCCCCGGCGCCATCGCCCCGATCCTTGAGCTGAAGCGCGAGCCCCTCGATCCCGAGCGCGCCACGACTGCGGTGTTCTATTCGATCTCGAACTGCCAGCGTGGCCTTGCCGGCGTGACGTTCGGGAGCTTCCTCATCAAGCAGGTGGTGGCGGAAATCTGCCGCGAGATGCCCCGGCTTTCCACCTTCGTAACCTTGTCGCCGGCGCCGAATTTCGCCGGCTGGCTGGCGCGCCAGCGCACACAGCCGTCGCCGGCGCTGACAGAGGCTGACCGTGCGGCGCTGGCTACGCTTGACCAGCAGGACTGGTGGAGCGACGAGGCCGCGCTCGATGAGATGCGTGAACCGATGCTGCGGGCGGCCGCGACCTATTTCATGACGGCGCGCAATTCCTCAGGCTCCCCGCTCGATGCGGTCGCCCGTTTCCACCTCGGTAACGGCGCCCGCCTGGAACGTCTCAACTGGCCGGCCGATCTCTCGGAGCGCGGCCGCCGCCAGTCCTGCGGCCTGATGGTCAACTATCTCTATGACCTTGGCGACATCGAAAAGAACCACGAGGCCTACGCGGAGAGCCGCGCCATCATCGCGACCAGCGCCATCCGCAAGCTTGCCCGCCCGTCGCGGGCTCTAACGACGGTCGAAGCGGCGAGCTGATCACGTCCGCCCATAGACGGGAACAATAGCGCCGCGCGTCACTTTGTTCTCAGGCGACGCCAGGAACAGGATCGTTTGCGCGACATCCTCGACCTTTGGCCATGCTGCGTGATCGGCCTTCGGCATCGCCTTGCGGTTGGCCGGCGTATCGAGAATCGACGGCGCGACCGCGTTGACCAGGATGTCGTCCTTCACGGCCTCCTCGGCAAGCGCAACGGTGAGCGCCGCCACCGCCGCCTTGCTGGCCGCGTAGGCCGTCATGCCGGCGCCAGTACGCCACTCCAAGGCGGGGCGCGCCGCGACATTGACGATGCGTCCGCCGGTGGAATGTGCCGCCATCGCCATCACCGCGTTGCGGCAACACAGGTAGCAGGTCACGAGGTTCATATCGAGCTGGCTCGCGAGGATCGATTTTCCCGTCGCGGCGAGGCGGCCGGGAGCGAAGCCGCCGGCGAGATGAATTGATGCCCATAAATCGGGAATTTGCTGATAGAGGCGTGCGACCGTATCTTCGTCCGTCAAGTCGATCTGCGGATAAAGGATCACCTGCGTGTGGCTGCGGTGCGGGAACGTCCGCGCCTCCGTTTCGGTGCGGTAAGGCACATGACAGGCGGCGCCGGCGGCGATGAGCGCGCCCACGACGGCGATGCCGAGGCTGCCCGTGCCGCCGGTAATGACGACGGTTCGACCGTGATAGTCCATCCTGTCGCTGCTCCTTCTTCGACACTAGACCAGAGAACACGATCGCTGACCCGTTGTGTTCCGGCCAAGTAGAAAATTCATGAGGCCCGCCCTCCGGCGTCATGCCTCCAGCTCGGGCAACACATGGCGCCCGTCCTCGTCGAGCCCCATTGGCTTCGCCCAGCGGACCGCCGCCAGCGGCAGCGCCCCATAGAGATGCGGAAACAGATCGCCGCTGCGCGATCTTTCCCATTTCAGTGCGGCGTCGAGTTTGTCGGCCTCAACCGCCACCAGGACGAGACCCGGCATGCCGGCGAAATGTCTGGCCGCCGTGCCGGCAGCTTGGGTGGCAGTCGAGAAATGGATGTAACCATCGGCGAGATCGGCGGCCGAACCGCGGAACTCGCCGTCGCGCTCGGCCTGCCTCCATTGGGCGGCCGCGCAGATCTTGTAGATCGTCTTGCAGATCGTCGTCATGGCGGGATCGGGAGCCCCGCTCCGCCCGTTACTTCCCCGTCTGCTTGAAATAGCGCAGGTCCGGCGGCGGCTGGTCCTTGCGGGTCGGCATCAAGAGACCGTCAGCGCTCAGGTAATAGGCTTCACCGCCGATCTTCGTCCAGGAATTTCCTTCCTCGCAGATGAATTCTCCCCAGTCGGGCCGCGGGCTGGGGTTGCGAACATAGCTGCGGGTCACGGTCCAGGGGCGCGTCAGCGCGTGATCGTAAACCGTGATCTCGTTGCGCATGATGTTCTTGTCGTTCTTGTCGAGATAGATGCGCTCCTTGAAGATCGACTGGTTGTCATGATGCAGCGGCAGGCCGGCGGCGTCATAATGACGGGGACCTTTGAAGCCGCGGGTCTCGACCTCCAGCACGTCGTAGCGGCCGTCGTTGTCCTCATCGATCCACCTGCCGATCGAATAACCCACGAGCGTGGGTTCGATTTCTTTCGGCCAGTCGCGACCGTCCGTGTAGATGCGGCGGGTGTGCTCGACCCAATCGACCAGCACATACGTGGTTTCCGGCGTGACGATGAACTCCATCGGCTGGAAGCCGTAGGCGATGAGGGGCATCCCGAAGCCCATGCAGGTAGCGCCGCGCCAATCGAAGAAGCCGCCCTGCTCTTGCGATTTGAGGTTGGTTTCAAGGATCGCCTGGTATTCGGGCGTCAGCGGCGCCTGCTGGCCCTTGCCCCATGGTTTGGTTGGGTCGAACGAGGGCTGCCCGCCGAACGTGCCGACGCGCAGGACGCCGCGCCATTGCCCCTTCCAATCGGGGTATTTGGTCTCCTCGCCCCCCGCGACGGCGCTGACCATCATCGCGAGCAACGCCGCAAGCGGCGCCACTGTCAGCGCTAAAGCGCCAATCAGGCTTCGGTTACGCATGTTCTCCTCCCTGCGAGCGCCGCTTGTCTTGCGGCTTGATTGTCGCATCTCGTAGCCCGGATTGAGCGAAGCGAAATCCGGGGCCAGCGGTCAAGCCGGCGAGGCCCATCCCGGATCTCGCTTTCGCTCAATCCGGGCTACATCGGCTACAACTTTAGGCTCGACCGCCCGCCGCGGGCGACGTCAACCCGGCCTACTTCCGCGTCTGCTTGAAATATCGCAGATCCGGGGGCGGCTGGTCCTTCTTGGTGGGCATCAGCAGGCCATCGCCGGAAAGGAAATAATTTTGCCCGCCGATCACCACATGGTTGTTAGCCTCGTCGCAATTGTAGTCTTGCCACAATTCGTTGCGATCGCGCCGATAGGTCTTGGTGATCGTCCATGGCCGCGTGAGCGCATGGTCGATCGACGTGATTACGTTGTGCATGAGGTCCGGATTGTCCTTGTCCAGCGAAATCCGCTCCACGATGACCGACTCGTTGTCCGGATGTAGCGGCAGGCCGCTGGCCTCATAGGTGCGCGGGCCCTTGAAGTTGCGCGTTTCGACTTCGAGGGTGTCGTAGCGGCCATCGCCGTCGGTGTCGAGCCATTTGCCAATGGAGTAGCCCTGATAGCTCGGCTCCTGGTCCTTTGGAAATTGGCGACCGTCGGTATAGATGCGGCGCGGCATGAACGCCTCGAAATGGATGTAGGTGACGGCGGGGGTTATCACGAAGGCGATCGGGAAGGTCGCGGTCATGATCCGCGGCACGCCGTTGCTGACGCACGTGACGTGAGGGTCGTTGCCCTGGCCGCCGGCCGCCTGGTCCTTGATGCTCGCCTCCAGCACCGCCTGAAATTCAGGCGTGAGCGGCGCCCCTTGGCCGAGCCCCATAGGCTTGGTCTGATCCCATTGGGTGGCGACGCCGCGTGGCCGTTTCCATTGTCCGCCCCAATCGGGATATTTCGATTCATCATGAGCTTGCGCGCCGACAAACGTCGCGCACAGCGCCGCCAACACAGTTGCGCCGATCGCCATCCGATAGGACATGACACTCCCCTGGCAGAAGCTGGCTCCGGATTTCGTCGGGCTCAATTCGGGCTACCGTTCCCGCTCTTTCCACGCGCCGGCTTTCGTTAAGAGCACGAGAATACACCGATTGCACCGTGAAGCGGAAGTGCTCGCCGGCATTCGGCCGGCGCTTCGGAGGAGCGGCCGGCGGCTGTCGTCCGCATCACCCGCGCGTATTGCGCGGGAGAATGCCGATTTGCTGGAGCCAGTCTTTCAACGAAAATTCATGTTGGCGCCGCTGGGCGTTGCGGCGGACAGCAGCAATCTCGCTTCGCGCATGTTTGCGCGCTCCAGGCGGCGGCGCTCGAGGGCCCTCGGCGGTACGCGGAGCGACTACGGATGGCGGCTGAGCGGCAGATGCCTCAGCCGCAGATGCCTCAGCGGTCACTGACGGCGTCGGTATTTGGGGCCCTGCTTTGCCGAGAGCAATGAGTGCGCGCGGCAGAAGAGCCGTTGATATCTCCGGGGGAGCGGACCACGACGGCTCCGAAGCGAGCGCGCCTCTGAGGGCGTCGCCCATTTCGTCCGGTAACGGTTGCTGTAATTCTGCGGGTTGGGCGCCGGCGATTCGGACCGGAGCAGGCTTCACCCGGGCTGTTTCGTCCGCGGTGTCGCCTGCGGGCTGTCGGCCCATGGCAGGCGCCGACGCGAAAACTCCGCTATCGGTCGCGGACTTCCCTGACTGGGACGCCTGAGCGACAGGTTGAGCGCCGCTCGCGGCCCCTGCTCGCGTCGCGCCGCGCGGCGATTCGGGCCTGACCGCCTGCGCCTTGGCGGCTCCGCCCGGAGGCCGCGCCGCGCCTTCATCGGGCGTGGCCAGCATCGAGTAAAAGGCTGCGCCGAGCGTCAAAGGCGGCAACAGCAACGCGCAGGCGCCGATGCGGATCTGCGCCCAATTGTCTCGCCGGGCAATGTTTGCCCGCATGGCTCGAATGATCGGATTCATCATGCTTCGGATTCGTCACGCGATTGCGTGCGGCGCCAAAGTCATCTCCCCAACATTAAGGGCAGCCTATATCCCTGCGCGCGAGATTTGTAAAACGCTCGCGCCAGCGCTTATGCACAGACCTGGATGCAGACGGACGGGGGCTGCGGAGCTGTCGCGGGCGCGCCCCTTGTGGTCGCCCTTTTTGGCCGCAGAAGCGCGCGAGGAAGCGACATCGAGCTCGGGGCCAAGCTCGCCTGCGGCTGGGAAATCGGCGACCGAGTCGCTATATTGCTGGCATGCGATATTCCTTGCGTTCTCCGTTCGAGCATGGACCGCCGGGACGGCGCCGGTTTCGTCCTGTTCCGGTGCGCACCATGGTGCCCAACCTCATCACCTTGCTTGCGCTATGCGCGGGTCTGACGGCGATTCGCCTCGCCGCAGAAGGCACGTTCGAATGGGCCGTTTATGCCATCGTCTTTGCCGCCGTGCTCGACGGCATCGACGGGCGGGTCGCGCGGCTCCTCAAGGGCACGTCGCGCTTCGGCGCCGAGCTTGACAGCCTCGCCGACTTCGTGAATTTCGGCGTCGCGCCGGCCGTCACGCTCTATTTCTGGACCCTGCATGAAGCCAAGTCGGCGGGCTGGATCGGGGCTATGGTGTTTGCAATCGCCGCCGGGCTGCGGCTCGCCCGCTTCAATGTGACGATCGACGATCCCAACCGCCCGCCCTGGGCGGCCAAGTTTTTCGTCGGAATGCCGGCGCCGGCGGGCGCGATCACGGTGCTGTTGCCGGTCTACCTTCATTTTGTCGGAATGCCGGCGCCGGCATTCATGGTTCCGATCACGCTTGTCTATACGCTTGCAATCGCATTGTTGATGGTGTCGCGTTTGCCCGTCTATTCGGGCAAGAAGGTCGGAAAGCGGGTGCCGCCCGATCTTGTCCTCCCCGTGTTCATCGGCGTCGTGGTGTTCTTTGCGCTACTGATCGCCTATCCGTGGGCGGTGCTGACGATCGGCACTTTCGTATATCTCACAAGCCTCCCGTTCGGCTGGCTATCGCATCGCAGCTATGTGCGCCGCGACGCAGAAGCGAAGGCCCAGGGTCAGGGCGCCGAGCCGGAAGAAAAGCCCAGCAAACCCGCCGGCGACGCCTTAACGCCTGCGAACAGTCCTGCCGCCGTTCTGCCGTTCGAGCGGGGCGGCGATCGTCCGACCCGCCGCTGACCCTCACCCCTTCGCCAGCGGATGTCCCGGCATCAGCTCGTACGGATGCCGCCATCCCGGCAGCGCCTTGATGCGCTCCATCCAGGCGCCGATCGCCGGATAGTCCTTGGCCACGTCGAAGTCGAATTCTTCCGGCGGATAGTATATGTAGCCGGCGAGCGATATGTCGGCGATGGTCGGACGTGCGCCCAGCAAAAAGGGGGCCTTGGTGAGGCGCTTGTCGACGATGCCGAGGTTGTTGGCGAGGCGGCCTTTGAGAAAGGCTTCGCCGCCCGGATCGCGAGCGGGCGCAAAATTGCGCAGGAAGCGATAGGGCCCGAGAAAGCCGTTGACTTTCTGATTGTCGAAAATGATCCAGCGCAGGCATTCCAGGCGCTCGTCTTCGCCTTCGGGCCTAAACATGCCGGTGCGATCCGCCAGATAAATGAGGCAGACGCCTGACTGGCTGAGTTTTCTCGCGCCATGGACCAACACCGGCACCTCGCCCATTTCATTGACCTCGGCGCGGAATTTCGGCGTGCGCGACTCGCCGCCGGCGAAAAAGTCCACCCAGACCGGCTCCCATTCCGCGCCGATCAGGCTGAGCATCAGGGCGACCCGGTAGGCGTTGCCGGATTGGGCGAAGCAGTAGAGCTGGTATTCGGACGCTGGGGCCATTGCGACGTGTCCTGGTGGCAAATGAAGGCGGGAAGTTTAACGATATCCGCGATCCTATTTCAGGACCATATGTCCGCCGGCGCGCTCCACGGCCCGTCGATAAGCGGGACGGTCGCGGATGCGGCCGATGAATGCCATGAGGTGGGGCCGGCTGGCGTCTAAAGCGGCGCGGGCATTTGCGGCTTCGATCGGGTAGCTCATTTGAATGTCCGCCGCCGTGAAGGCGTCTCCGGCAAACCAGCGCGACTTTCCGAGTTCGGTCTCCAGGAAATCGAGATGCGCGCAGAGTTCAGGTTCGACGAACTGTCGCTTGATGCGGCGCGCGATGGATCGAGCGATCGGCTTGGCAAAAAGCGGCATCGGCGCGTGCTCGATCCGATCGAAAATCAGCTTCAGCAATAACGGCGGCATTGCGGAGCCCTCGGCATAATGCAGCCAGTAGATGTAGCGGACATATTGCGGGGTATCCCGCGCCGGAGCCATTGCTGCGGCAGGATGCTTCTCCACAAGGTATTCGATAATGGCGCCCGATTCCGCCAGAGTTAGAGAGCCATCCGTAATTATCGGAGACTTGCCGAGCGGATGCACCTCGCGCAACGAGGGTGGCGCCCGCATGGTCGCTCTATCGCGCTCATAGGGCTTGATCCCGTATTCGACGCCAAGCTCTTCGAGAAGCCATAACACGCGATGCGAACGTGAGTTTTCAAGATGATGCACAATAATCATGCCGGACCACCTCGCTAAAGCGCGCTCCGAAGAGACCGAATCACTTCGCCGCCGTCATGCCCGCGCGATGACATCCCGCCGCGCTGTGCGGGCGGGGACCCTCGTTGCGAGCATCCGCGCCTATCCTGCGACGCCTCCGCAAGTTAAGACGTGGACAAGCCAAGCCATGACGCGGAACTCTTCCTGTTCTTCCATAAACGGCTGTGCGGGCCGCTCGCAAACAGCCGCTTCCACCACCGCCCCGATCCGCAACACCGCCCAAACAGCCGCCTCGAAGCGGCCTATCACCGCGCCGACAAAGCCATTGAGAATGTCGTCCAACTGCTGGCCGGAGCTTAACTGCGAGACTCGACATTCTCGCAGTCGTCTTGTCTAATATGAGCCTCTCCAGCGGCGTCCCGACGGTCCCGGCAAGCGTGTTATCGGCGCCCGTGAACGAGAGGTGGAACTCGCTCTGGTCGTTGCGCGCGCCGAGGTTTGAGCTGAGAAGACGCATTGAACTGTCGCCATCCATCGTCTTTGGCGCCATCGAAGCTGGCATAGCCCGCGATATTTCCGTCCTCGAACCCGGCTTGTGCGGCGCCGTGGATGCGGCCGAATGAGCCGCCCATCACCTCGGCTTCCTTGCCCTGATAGGTGAAGCCGTTCTTCATCTCGACCGAGATGGCGCCGCCGATCGCGTTGAGGCCGAAGATCGGACTGTTGGGCACCAGCGTCAGCCGATGCACCGCCGCTTCCGGGATGAAGTCCCAATTGACGGTATCGCCGAACACCTCGTTCACGCGCACGCCGTCCTGATAGACCGCGATCCCTTGCGGCGTTCCGAGCACCGGAGAGGCCGTGAAGCCACGGTATTGGAGGTCGCGCTGGAAGGGATTGCCGGTCTGGTCTCTCGACGATACGCCCTGCACCGATTGCAGAAGCGTATCGAAAAAGGCAGGCGAGCGGGTGTGGTCGGCCTCTGAGGACGTAAGGACCTGCGTATTGGCGGGCGCCTTGTCGCGATCGATTCCGCCGGCCGCTGCCGGCTCGGGAGCGGCCTCGGGGGCAGCCGGCTGAGTGGGTGTCGCGACATTTGTCCGGCGCGCTGCGGCCGCGTCGCCGGGCGGGGCGCGGCGCGGCGGGGCGGCAGTGGCGACGGCGCGATCACGTTGATGTCGGGCAGCACCGTCTGCGCGGATGCGCCGGACGGTCCCGCCGACAAGCCAACCGCAATCGCCGGGGCAATGACGGATGCACGCCGACCCCAGCCGCAGGTGTCACGATTTCTCACCACGCCCCCCTGACGACGCTTCCCCGCTGCCCTCGAAAATAGCTTTGGCCCGATTCCCGACTTTTTGTCGCGGGATCATGTTCCAAATCCGACCGGGAACTTTTGGCAATCGGTCATCGCGCCAGACGAAGGCCCCGTCCCGCCCTTTGTCCGCGGATGCTTCGCTTATGAAGCTTCACTCTCTCAATCGTGTCATGCCCCGGAAAGGAGCGATCCAACCCTCGACGGTCATTAAATGCGGGCTGGCGCTATTGGATGCCCCCCTCGCGGCAGATGGCACAAAATGAAATGAACTTAAAAGCCCAGCCGCCTCTTGCCGCTCAAGCCATGCGCGAAGCGAGCCAAATCCCTCAACCTCCGGGACCGGGCAGGAAACACCTTATGTGATAGGTCTTTTGTCCATCGAGGCCGAAGGTCCACCAATACCAGACTGTCGCATAGCCGAGCCTGTTCGGCTCATCGATAACGGCCTCGGCCGGAACGTCAAACCATTGGCCTTCAATTCGCACCTTGTAGTGATTGCCAGCAATGTCCCATTCATATTCTGCGGGGTGTCCGTCCGCGGTTGCGCAGCACCCTTGACCCGTCTTGTCCTTCAGACCTTCAATCCATTTCCGTATTGCGGGATCAACATTGGTGTATTGACCGTTGTCCCTTGCGGCAGCGTCTGTCGCCAATGCGACACTCACAAGAAGCACGATCATAAGCAGGGACGATCGTGTGGCGTTCAGAATCATAGCTTAAACCTGTGTGTCCCGCACGTGCCGTTGATTTCAACGAAGTGAGCCGAGCCGCGTTCCGCTCTTCATCTCGGCTGCAAGGCGTAGCGCGCAACAGCGAAGCGTATTGCGCCGCCCAGCGGCGGATTACGCTTCGCTAATCCACCCTACGGCGAACAAAGAGGAACGTTTGATCAGTGGCCGGAACTGAGGGGGCATTTGAACGCGAATGAGATTCCGGCGCCTTGCTACTACCTGCGCTTCCCCGCGTGCGGGCGAGGGGTAGGGAGCTGGCCATATCAGGGGGGCGCCGCCAGAAGCTTCACGGCGGCGCTCACCAGCTCGGGGAGATTGCGCGCTTCAAGCTTCTGCTTGAGCTGCGAGCTGACATTGACGACGGTCTTGTAGCTCACGTTGAGTTCGTCCGCGATACGGTTATAGGGCTTGCCGTCGGCGAGCAGCGCCAGCACCTGCAGCTCGCGCGGAGTGAGATCCGAGAGTGGATTGCTCCGCACGGCGCGCGAACCGACGAGGGCCACCTTCACGGCAAGCTCGCCGTCGAGGTAAGGCGCCCCGTTCGCGATCTGCTGCACCGCTTTGACGAGCTGCTCCGACGAGGTGTCCTTGAGCACGTAACCGGTCGCCCCAGCCTCCAGCGAACGCGCCACGATCATCGCATCATTGTGCATGCTGAGCACCAGGACGCGGGCGCGCGGATTGTGGGTGCGAATGCGGCGAATAAGATCGAGGCCGCCGAGGCCCTTTCCGCGGATGGCGAGGTCAACGACGATCACATCAGGCTGATGGCGCCGATAGAGCCGATAGCCGGCAACAAGATCGCTAGCGGTCAGCACCGGCTCCATGCCGGCGTCCGCGAGCACGCGCCGGCAACCCTGCAACACGATGGGGTGATCATCGATGATGAGAACCGACGTCATGGGGAGGTGCCAGCATAATCAGCGGCCCCATCCCCACCCTCCCCCGCATCCTGGAAGGGGTATGGGGGAAGTTGCGGTGGCGGCAGCGGGACGAGGATGCGCACACAAGTGCCGCAGCCGCTTGTTGCTTCGACTGCGAACTCGCCGCCGAGCGCCTGAACGCGTTCCTGCATGCCGCGAAGCCCGAAACCGGGCGCCTGGCCCGCCGCAATGCCGTCGCCGTCGTCGCGCACCGTCAGTTCGAGCCATGCCGCAATGCTGTCCTTTTTCCCTGCCCCTCCCGGAAGAGCAATCCCGTTTGCCCACCCTCCCCTGAAGGGGGAGGGGCGGACCGCCGAAGGCAGTCCGGGGTGGGCTGACGGCGACGCCTCGAATGGGGAAGCGCTGCCACCCCCTCCCGGCCCGCTGTCGCGGGCCGACCTCCCCCCTCCAGGGGGAGGCAGTTGCTCTGCCGAAGGAAAAGACGCGGCGCCGCCGACCGCCACCTTCACGTCGATTGACCTCGCATTCGCATGGCGAATCGCGTTGGTGAGGCTTTCCTGAACGCAACGATAGAGCGTGAGGTCTATGGTGTCGCCGTAGCTGCGGTCGAGCGTTTCGAGATCGTGGGTAAAGGCGATATGCGGGTGCTCCCGCGCGCGATCGCGCACAAGCTCTGCAATGATTTCCGGCAGCGGCACATGGCCCAGGGCCATCGGTCGCAGGCGGTTGAGCATGCTGCGGTTAATGCCCTGCAGGTGATCGATGATCGCAGCGAGTTCGCGCACGCGTTCCTGAACCGCCGCAGCCGCGGCGCCCGGCAGCCCGGCGGCAGCTTTTGCGATCGACGCTACATTGGCCTTGAGGCCGAACAGGCTCGGTCCGACCTCGTCGTGCAATTCGAGCGCGGTGCGCCGCCGCTCGTCGTCCTGGGCGGTGATCATGCGCCGATTGAGCGCGATGTTTTCGGCGCGGGCCTCATCGAGCGCGCCCGCGAGCGCGTTGAAGCGATCGACGATGGCGGCGAACTCAAGGACCTTCGGGCGCGCAAGCCGCATCTTGTAGTCTCGTTGCTCGAGGCGGCGCAATCCGCCGCCCAGTGCAATGAGCGGGTCGAGCACGCGGCCGAGCACGAGATAGAGGATGCCGGTGATCACCAGCACGGTCACACCGGCCACCGTCGCAAGCGCGACGCTGTTCTCCCACACTTCTGCGATTTCGTCTCGTGGCTCGCTGACCATCTCCACGGTGCCAATGTTGCGTCCGCCGACCACGACCGCCACTTCGTGGCGCTCGATCGGCGGGCCGATCAGCATGGCGAACCATGCCGGAGCGGGAGCGCGACTGTCCTCGCGCGATGGCTCGGTTCGCTCGGTGGCGTGATCAGAAACCAGTTGCCCGTCGGCGTCGCGCACGCGGATGCGCACATGGCGCAGGAACCGCAATTGGCCCGGCAGGGTCTGCAGGAATTGTTCCGCTGGGATTCCCTGCTGGACGAGCTGGACGGCTTCGTTGGCCATCAGTTCCGCAAGCCGCATGGATGCGGCGATCTCAATTCTCGTCGAAGCGCTGGCCTTGAGGATGATGACGCTTCCGGCGATCGACGCGGCGACAAGATTGATCGCGATGAATACGAGGAGAATCTGGGCTCGCACTGAACGGCCAAACCAGAGAAGATTCAATACGCGAACCCGCCACGGCACGAATGTCTTCCGGATTTTCTGCGCGCCGGCGCGCATAGATGTCACTGTCTCAGGCCCGGTTTCTTGGGGCATTTTCTGTTACGTCGAGTCCGACTATGCTGCCATTAAAAGCATTTTTCGATTAGGCTGACCTGCCCGCTGTGCTGTCATCGCCCGGTCAAGTCGGCCAATGACACCAGGAGGATCAACCTCATCATACAATGCTGCCAGGCAGCCTAACAGGAAGATGCTCGAAATCGAGGGAGGAACCAAGGATGTTCGATCGTCGCACCGTGACAGCCATGCTCGCGGGTTCGGTGGTGGCCCCGAAATTCGCTTTGGCGAAGGGCGGCAAGCAGAAATCGGCTTTGTATTCCGGGGTCGGAAACGAGCTGACCCATTACGAAGTCGATTCTGCCGCCGCAGAGCTTGTCAAACGCGGCTCGGTCAAGATGCCGGGCGGCATCCAATATGCCTGGCCGCATCCATCGAAAAAGTACCTCTATGTCACGTCGAGCACCGGCGGTCCCGGGTTCAATCCTGGCCCGGGTTTCCCGCCCGACCAGCACAACCTGGCAGCCTTCCGGATCGGGCCGACCGGCGAACTCTCGCCGCATGGCGACATGGTCAGGTTGAGATGGCGGCCGATCCATTCGAGCGTCGACATGTCCGGCGAATATGTGCTGGTCGCCTATAATTTCCCGGCCGGGATCAGCGTGCACAAGATCAAGGGCGACGGCACGATCGGCGCCGAGGTGAGCCAGCCGGACGATCTGGAGAAGGGCATCTACTTCCACCAGGTGCGCGCGACCCCTCACAACAAGACGATCCTGGTGGTGGCGCGCGGCAACAACCCTGACGGCAACAAGCCTGAGGACCCGGGCTCGCTCCACGTTTACGGCTTCCACAAGGGCGTGCTGTCGAACAAGCGCAAGATCGCGCCGAACGGCGGCTACGGCTTCGGCCCGCGCCATCTCGACATTCATCCTACGCGGCCGCTGGCGTATGTCTCGATCGAGCGCCAAAATCAGCTCATCGTCTATCAACTCACGGGCGACGGGGATCTTCTCCCCGAGCCGCTTTTCACCAAACCCACCCTGGCCGACCCTGGACACAAGTTCCCGGTTCAGAGCGCCGGTCCTATTCACATCCATCCCAACGGCAAGTTTGTCTACCTTGGCAACCGCTCCGGGGTGACAGCGAATATCGTACCGGGCGTCGAGCAGGTCGACGGCAGGAAGGTATTCACGGGCGGCGAAAGCAACATTGCGGTGTTCGCCATCGATGCCAAGACCGGCGAGCCCAACGCGATTCAGCATGCCGACATTCACGCCGCACATCCGCGGACATTCTCGCTTGATGCGAGCGCCAAGCTCTTGGTGGCCGGGGCGCTGGCGCCGACCGCGGTGCGCGAGGGCGACAAAGTGGTGGATCTACCGGCCGGTCTGTCCGTATTTCGGGTGGGGCCGGACGGCAGGCTCGATTTCGTGCGCAAATACAATCTCGACGTCGGCTCCTATACGCAGTGGTGGAGCGGGATGGTGGCGCTGACGTGAGTCGGTCGCTGCCAGGCGGTGCGAGAGTTTTCGCGAGCCAATGTCGCGAGGAGGCACGCAGTGTCGTGCCTCGCTTGCGCGTCGCTCCACGATAACGCGAACCTGTTGCCGCCCGGGCTTTTTTGAAATGCAGCGCGAGCCAGGAGGCATTGATTTCGTTGGAATTTCGTTTCCACAAAATCCGTACAAGCTCCGGCGATGGTAATTTTATGCCTTATTAGTTGCCTCGCTGCGGCTCAGGGACGACGGACATGGGTCGCCTGCTCGAAGGAATTCGCGTCCTCGATTTGACCAACGTGCTGGCGGGCCCGTTCGGCGCCTATCAACTCGCGTTGCTTGGCGCCGACGTCATCAAGGTCGAGACGCCTCTTTCGGGCGATCTTGCCCGTCAGCTCGGCGCCGACCCGGATCTCAATCATCAGCTGATGGGCGCCTCGTTTCTTGCTCAGAACGCCGGCAAGCGGTCGGTGACGGTCAATCTCAAGAGCGAGGCCGGCAGGCAGGTGTTTCACCGGCTGGTGAGGACGGCCGATGTGGTCATTGAGAATTTTCGGCCCGGCGTCATGGCGCGCCTTGAGCTGAGCTACGACACTTTGCGCCGGCTGCGACCGGGCCTTGTGTACTGCGCGATCTCCGGTTTCGGGCAGGACGGGCCGCTCCGTGATAACCCGGCCTATGACCAGATCGTGCAAGGCCTGTCGGGCGTCATGAGCATCACGGGCGATGCGAATACGGCGCCGTTGCGGGTCGGCTACCCGGTCGCCGACACCATCGGCGGCCTGACGGCGGCATTTGCGATCACCGCCGCCCTGGTGCGCCGCGCGCGAACCGGCGAGGGAGAGTTCATCGATGTGTCGATGCTGGAAGCAACGCTCGTTACGATGGGCTGGCAGGTTTCCAACTGGCTGATCGCAGGCGTCCGGCCGCAGCCGCTCGGTAACGAGAATATGACCGCGGCGCCGTCGGGGACGTTCGCAACCGGCGACGGTGCGCTCAACATCGCCGCCAACCAGCAGCAGCAATTCGAAACTCTCGCGCGGCTGATCGGCCGGCCGGATCTTGCCTCCGACCCGCGCTTCAGCGAGCGCGAAGCGAGGAAGCGCAATCGGTTTGCTTTGAAGGGTGAGATCGAGATTGCGCTTGCGCCAAGATCGGCTCGCGACTGGTCGGCGCTGTTCAACGCGCATGGTGTTCCGGCCGGCGAGGTGCTCGACCTTCCGACGGCGCTCGCCCAGCCGCAGGTTGTGGCCCGCGGCTTCGTGAAAACGTTCGATGTGACGCCCGGCGTGGCAAGACCGGTCGCAGTCGTGCGCTCTGGCTTTCGGCTCAACAGCGGCGATCCCGCGCCCGCCATGCCGCCGCCCCGGCTCGGCGCCGATACCGAGGATATACTCGCAGCGCTCGGTTATGGCGCAGACGAGATTGCGGCGCTGCGGCGGGAAAAGGCGATATGAATATCACTCCAACCTTCGAGGACTTGTAGCCCGGGTTGAGCACGAGCGAAACCCGGGGACGACATTGCCGCGTGGATAGGCCGTCCCGGGTTTCGCTGACGCTCAACCCGGGCTACGGGTCAGTGGCGCTGCTGCCTTCGATTTGGTGGGGGCGGCCGCGACAGGTCAGGCGGCGTGAAGTCGGTTGCCGACGCCTGGTCGCCGGGCGGCGGAAGTTCGAGCACGACCCTTTCGCGGTCTTTCACCAGGGTCACCTCGCGGGTTTTGACCGAACGCAAGGCCCAGCCCTCATGATCTTCGCCCAGCCGCAGCCGCACGATATCGCGCGTCGCCGGATTAAGGAAAATCCCGATGCTCTCGCTGGTGCCGAGGATCGTGCCGACCAATGTAATCGACGGCTTTTCGGGCTCCTTTGGCTTGGGGGGCGTCCGAACCGCAACCGGAGCCACATAAGTTGGCGTGGCCGGGGGCGGCGGGCGGCGCGAGGGCGAGAAAATGGGCCGGTCCCGCGTGATCGACAGTTGCTTGAGCGGCAGCGCCCAAAGCGGATTTCCGGCGGGCGGACGGCTCTCGACGGCGGGATCCGGTGACCGCGCCGCCGTCCGCGCAGGAGCGGCGCCTCCGGAATTGATCGCGCGATCGGAGGGCGGCGCAGTGGTTTCCGCAGTCCCGACATAGGCCGCGATGCCGCTGACCACCGCGATGGCGGCGAGCAATGGATATGGGCGGCGCAATTTCATTTCGACCCCTGCCATTGCCCCGAAACCGAAATCACGACACGCAGTTTGCCTTCCGGCGTCACCGCGGGCGCCGCCGGGCCTTGCGCGACCAGCTGATCGATGAACAGGAACGGCATCCCGGCCTCAAGATCATAAAGCAATTGTTGCAGCGCCGGCTGCTCCACCTCGCAGTTCACCGTGACGCTGACAAAACCGTCCTTAGCCTGTGGTCCGTCCAAGTCCACCTGCGTGTAAAGGATATTGCCGCCAAGCCGAGTGATCGAACTCGCGACCCGCTGTAACAGATTGGCGCCCCCAACCGTCACGGTGGCGCCGTCGAGCAGCGGCGAGCCAGTGGCGACCGTATCGGCGTCCTTGCCCCGCCCGCGGGAAACAGCTGGGCTGCGGCCTTCCAGTTGGCTTAAAGTGGCGGCGGTCGCCGCCACCGCCTCACGACGTTGCAAAATTTCTGCGACCGTCGTCCAGGCGGTGATAGCGAACACCATGACGACGCCGGCGTAGAGAATCGCGGCGCCTGCGGGAAAACGCGTCAGGAAGGCGGTGAAAAGTTGAGACATGTTCATGTGCCCACCGCGAAAATCGGCTTGATCTGGGCTTCGATATGAAATCGTTCGCCGGGCTCTCCCGGAGTGCGCGTGGTGGGCGCGTAGAACTTCGCACGCATAAAATGCGGAGATTGCTCGATCAGACCAATGAGGGCCGCAGCGTCGCGGGTCACTCCGACGATCTGCAATTTGTCGACCTCGATTCGCAGTTCGGTGACATAGGTGTGATCGGGAAGGATTTGCGACAGCGCCTCGAGGACGATCACGTTCGACGGTGTCGACTGCTTGCGGCGTTCCAGCATGCGCTGCGCCGACACCGTGAATTCGGGGCTTGTGCGCAGCGCCGCACGGCGGGCGGCGATCTTCTGCGAAAGCTCCTGTTGTTGTGCGTCGAGACTGTCGAGAGCAAAGGCCGAATAGCCCATCGTGATCGCAGCCGCGAGCCCGCTGATCAGGAATACCGCCACAAGCGTACGCCGGATACGGTCGATTTCGAACATGCCGCGGGCGCTCTGCTCGAACACTTTCATGGGCGTCGAATGCGGCTGGACATCAACCGGAATGGTCAACACCGCGACGGATGCCACGCCAAGATCCGAGATAGCCTGCACATAGGGCGCCACAAGCGCCCGCGCTGTTGCGGCGATGACGAGCTCGATGCGATCGTTTGGCCCATAGGTCGGCGGTGTCCAGGCAAAAACCGCCTCTGCCGGGGACCACGGCGTAAGGCGGTCAATCTGAGCGCGGACAATGCCGTCAAGAAATTCGACGGCGCGTTTCGGCAACTCCAGTGGGCGAAACAGGAATCTATTTGCGCGCAGAACGATTTCAGCACGGCTGCCGCGCAGCATCTTTGCCCAATCGGCCGGCAGGCGATCCTTGATCGCGCCGCCCATGATGCGAATCCGGTGATCGGGCAGACGCGATGTTGGGCCAACGCCGGCTGCGTGCAGCCTGAATGTATCCGGCGCCTCCTCGATGATCCGCACCTCGTGGTTCGACTGAAACCGATGGAGCAACCCGTTGACCGTGCTGGCGACGGAATCGATCCATCGATTAAAGCCTTCCTGGATTGGAGGTAGGATATTCATCGCAATCCCCCGGCGCCCCGGCTCCTCCCGCTTGGATGCAAGTGTGTCAGCATACTACGCAACAGACAAGGCGTGACAAATGTCAATAATTTGTAACTGCCCAGGTTGTGCCTTTGCCGTCAACTGATCCGCAACGCGCTCATTTGGATTTGCGCGTCCTGCGTGAGGGCCTGGATGACGTTCCAGCCTTGCTTTTTGGCGGTTGAGATGAAGGAACGG